>OLNW01000950.1_pt1 | contig 31211 bp, 28 predicted proteins | sample 1672121 | NCBI WGS metagenome assembly OLNW01 (sample SAMEA3136648, study PRJEB25190) | human gut metagenome
AGGAAGTGGAAAGCGGAAATGCAATATTCGTTGCCGCATTTCCAAGCATTCCCACGCCCTGACCAATAAAAATCTGGTCTACAATATTATAAAGAGCTGTCACCAGCATGGAAATAATGCATGGAATCGCAAATCCAACCAGTAGTTTTGATTCCTTTTCATAGCCAAGCGGATTGTCCTGCTCATTCACTGTATTTGCCTTTTTATCTCTCACCTTTATAGCCTCTCCTTTTCATTCAGCTCAACTGCCCGAAGTGCTGCTTTCTGCAAAATTCCCGGAAATATCTCTTTCTCTTCCTCTGAAAATATTTCCATAATCTCCTGATCACATCCGGACAGGATTTCCTCGATCTGCTCATAAGTCTCCTGCGCCTTTTTAGTCGGATATAAATGACAGGTTCTCCGGTCTTCCCGACTTGGCTCCTTCGTCATATACCCTTTTTCTTCCAGTTGGATAAGTGCTCTGCTTATATTGCTCGGATTCCGATAAATCTCATGGAAAATGCATTCTCTCGTTATTCCCGGGTTCCTGCATACTTTCAATATATAAACAAACTGGCTGCTGTTGATTCCAAATGTCTCCAGCCTTTTGTCCAACAGACTGTTCAGATTCAAACTCAATATAGCTGTCCACTTTACCAGATCTTTCATCGGTCTTTGAACCTTATGTAATTCAGAAGTCATATCTTTTCTCCTTCATTTTATGGCAAATGCTCCTTCATCTATGCAACTATTTGCGCACGCAAATATCTTACAATCAACTCTTACAAATGTCAATAAATCAAACCTGTTGATTTCATATATCATTGTTTATTTTTTTATACATTATCTATTGACTTTCTCTTTTAGAATCCATATAATTACATCAGCTAAGATTAACTGGATTTAGGAGGTAACTTGTAATGATGAAAATTTATAAAAAACCAGTAATTTCTATAGATAATGAAATTTCAGAAGGAGTATATGCCGAAAGCGGTGCATCCCAGGGAACACTCGATGTTACTTACCATGGCGTGTGGGACCGCTGGGGAACCAATGGTGGAAAAGCACTTTTTATGGCAAACTGGTCCAATATTGATGGTAAGATCACTTTGGTTATCAATTTCAATGATAAAATTGACCAGGTTGAAACAACTGATGCATCTGTAACGGCAACATGTTCAGGACAGACCGCAACTCTTACCTTTGCAAGTAATGCTGAGAATCCACTTACAATCGGTGTTCATCTGAATCATGGAACATCCATTGATGACTTAAAAATGACAGATTTTTCTTATTCTGTAGGCTAATATAAAGGATTTCATATAACAGCTTCGTTTGAGGCTGTTGTATTTTTATTGCACAAAACTGCATTTTTTCTCAAAAAATATTGACTCTTTTTTTTAGATGGTATTCTATATAAAGAAAACATTTCATTTTTAGTTTTGTTACAATATATAGCCTGACTTTGTAAGGAGTTTTATTTATGAAATTATACAAAAAACCGATTATTACTCTCGATACCGGTGTGGCAGAAGGAGTTTATGCTGCAAGCGGAGCTTCAACTATTTCTGTTAAATACTTACGCAATGACGGAGACTGGAATAACGGAGGAACTAATGTTTATTCTGTAGATCTTAGTGCTTTAAATCCAAGCCATTTAACTGTAGTTCTGACCTTTAACATGGATATCCATGGCGGATGGGGTGGTGGCGCGTCATCTTCAGCAAATGGAAATATGTTGACGTTAAACTGGTATTCAGCTCCTTCTAATGCTGAAATTTCTGTACAGGTACAGGGAAACGATATTAAAAAGTTAGAGTGTACCGGTGCTAGTTACTCAAATAACTAATCTATTCACGGGAGACATTTTCAATGAAAACATATTCAAAACCAGTCGTAACAATAGATATAGGCTTAGCCGAAGGCGTATACGCTGCAAGCGGATGTTATACAGCATCTGCTTATATCCAGCAGAAACCTGAGACCGGACGTGGTGATTACCGCATTCAGGTAAATGGACAACATCATTCTGATCACACAAAAGAAGCTCAGACCTTAACCATCTCTTTCAATCAGAATGTAACCTATGTAAGCGGTGGAGCAAGTCTTATCAGTGGCAATGGTACCGCAACCTTGCTAATCAAGCTTAGTTATCATCAGAATTCAAACGACAACATTGGATTTGGTGATCTCGTAGTCACATCTGATACAGGTCTTGCTATCACAGGCGTAAGTATCACTGACTAATTTTAAACACTGCTAAAATTTCTAAATCTACCTATAGAAAAAGAGAGTTCCCAGAATCTGTTGTTTTTGGAAACTCTCTTTTTTGCTCTTTAATTCCAGGTTTTCTTCCTCTAAAAATCCTTCACCATCTTCGCAATCTCTTCTTCCCCCAACACCTCACACTTCTTATCCCGGATTGCATATACCCGTGTACAGATATTCAGCACAGTCGGCCGGTGAGTAGTCACGATACAGGTTCTCGGATAGGTATCTGCCATGATATTCTTTAACACACGCCGCTCGGTTGCCACATCAAGTGCGGAAGTCGCCTCATCCAGAAGCAGGATCGGAGACTTTCGAAGAAGTGCCCTCGCAATAGAAAGCCGCTGTGCCTGTCCTTCCGAAAAGCCACCGCCACGTTCCTTTACCACACTGTCGATTCCTTCCGGAAGCTTTTCTACAAACTCCCATGCTTCCGCAAGCTTCAGTGCTTCGATCACTTCTGCATCTGTCGCATCAGGCTTTACATTGCGCAGGTTTTCCGCGATCGTACCTGAGAACATCGTATTTCCCTGCGGTACATAAGAAAATAGTTTTCTGGTTGACGGAGACATTGCAAGCTTTTTGCTTCTGTCTTCTCCGGCGCACACCCATGCATCCCCACCCTGTGGTTTTAAAAGGGACAAGATCAGCCGTAGCATCGTTGTCTTTCCCTCTCCGGATGGACCGACAAGTGCCACGATCTCATGTGGATACGCCTCTACCGTTGCATGCGAAAATACTTCCGTTCCTGTATTATACCGATAGCTCAGTTCCTGCATATCCAGTCCGATTCCTCCGGCACGGTATGCATTTTCAAATGCCCGGACTTCGCTGTCCCGGCTGTAATCCTCCTGCGGCATTCCCACGATATCCATCAGACGTCCTGCAGAAATCGTCAGAGAGATTGCCGACGGGATCAGTCCGGTAAGCGAATTTACAGAACTGATCAAATTTCCTGAAAGTGACAGGAACATGGTCATCGTACCATAACTGATCACGCCACTCCACACACGGTAAATTCCCCAGCCATAACAGCTGTAAGATACACCAAATCCGATCAGTGACATCAGAACTGAAGTCAGCATCGACATTTTCTGAAATTCCAGACGCATCCCAATGTATTCTTTCTGCAGATTCTTCAACCGGTCGATATAAAAAGAAATCAGGTCAAATGCCTTGATCGTCTGGATGTTGGAGAATGTTTCCTGATTAAATCCGTAAAGCTTTGCGTTCATCGCCGCACTCCGCTCATTGTTATTTCGCATCCGTCGAAGAAGCGGCCTTGAAAGCAGTGCACTGAACGGAATCCCGATCAATGCAAATATGGCAAAGGTCGGATCATAGTAAACAACAATTGCAAGCGAGCTGAAAAAGCGCACGGTATAAATGATCAGATTCGGAATCCAGTTCAGGATCCCACTTGAGATATTAGATGCATCGGAGCTCCACCTGGTTACCAGATCACCGGTGTGATACGCCGTCAGTGATTCCCAGTCTGTCACCATCATTTTTGCAAAAATATCATTCTTGATCTCTGCATCTACTTTCAGATTGATAAAAGTCGACGCATAACCCGATGCCTGCGAAACCAGAATATTTGCAATGGAAAACCCGATCATCGCAGCAAATGTACTGAGAAGCTTTCCAGTCTGATGCCCGGTAATAATATCAACCAGGTCTTTTGAGATCAGGCTTGAGATCAGCGAAACGCCCGTTCCTGCAAGGCCAAGTGCTGTGTACACAATCATCGCCTTCCAATAGCGGCGTGCATACTGAGAAATCCATTTTGTCTGCATCCACATTTTCTGGAATGTCCCTGCCTTCAGATGCTTCCAGAACAGCTGTATCTTTTTTTTCATTTATCCTTCTGCCTCCATCTGGTCTATCTGTGTTTTGATCGGCTGTACCGCTGACGATTCTTTTGTACATTTCAGATAATATACCTGACTTTTTTCTACAATCTGTTTTGCAAAATCAAGATTCTTTTCCATCTGCTCTTCTGTCCAGGCAGGCGAGATCATACGCTGCATCACACGGACGATTTTTTCTGCGTCACCAAGTGTTTCCAGATGATCCGTGTTATCCCTGCCAAGCAGGACGATTCCACCAAGCTCCTGCGTCTTCCTTGTATAAATACCGGAAGTTCCGCACCACGGCATTCCATAGACCTTAAGTTCCCCGTCTTCTAATCCGATCAGATTCAGATCCCCATTCAGGTATGGCGTATGGAACAACTTATGCCAGAGTGCTGTATGGGTGGATTTTCCCATACCGGAATGCCCGGAAAAAAGCCATGCCCTGTTCCGGTATAAAATAGATGCCGAATGGATTGCATAAAGTCCTTTCTTCTGTGCCAGATACAGATAAAATAACCGGATTGCATGGAAAAGATTGTCTTTTTCTTCCTCATTTTGCGACATCAGTGCATGGATCCGTACATAGCTTCCATCTTTTGTCATATACCCTTCGATCACATTCTTCATCTGATGAAACAGCACCAGATATCCTTCGTCCCACTCACAGATACTCATTTCCTTATTGCGGATCAGAACCTTCCCGTTTGGCTTACTCACCGGAACCGCAACTTTTACTTCAATAGTCTGATCTGCTTCTTTCTCCTCACAGAAAAATGATACAAACTGCTTTGGAAATATTTCCGCCTGTCCGCACATTTTTACACAGATTCCACCGATCTCCATACAATGGTAAAATGGTTCATTCCCTTTTTTCAGTTCTTCCTTCAGGATTCCCATTCCCAGAAGCTGACTGACAAATTCCTCTACATCTTTGCCAAGTTCTTCCCTGTCCGAAACAGGGATTTCATAATAAGCAGCCACCGCTTCGATGATTTCCTCCAATGTTTTCTCTTTATCCAGGAAATTCCAGATTACCTCTCCTGTCTCATTGAAAATGAGTCCTCTTTTCTGATCTGCAATGTTCTGTCCATACGGGAGCAGATACGCAGTGCCCTTTATTTTTTTTAATACATAACCATTCTGACGTTTTATCATAACTACTCCTTTTATCCGCAGTCTGTTTTCTTTTTCCCAGACTTTCATTGTATCACGAAATCACCTCAATTTTGGATAAAACCGAACCCTTATCTGGTTTTTCTGCATTCCAGATGCTATACTTGTCTACAGAACGATCTGAAAGGACGGGAACACTCTATGAACCATACAGCAGACACCATTCAATACAAGTACGATCTTGAACAGCTTCTGGCCGACGGACATCCGATCCGCATCCGGCCACAGGGGTACAGCATGTATCCTCTTTTTATTCCGGGACGTGATGAAGCAATTATCGAACCTGTCACTCCTGACAGACTGCGCAGAAACGATGTGGCACTCTATCGCCGCGACCAGGGAATCCTTGTCCTTCACCGGATCTGCCGTATAACAAAAGAAGGCTTTTATCTGGTCGGTGACAATCAGTCAGAGATCGAAGGACCCCTTCGCCCGGATCAGTTCCGCGGCAGGCTTACCGAAGTTATCCGGAACGGGCGACAGTTTTCTGTCCAGAATCCACTGTACCGCTCCCTGACTTCCATCTGGCTTTTTCTCTGCCCGGTCCGTCCGTTTTTTCACAGATTCTGTGCTCTGCTGCGCAGATTGCACACTTAGCTGCCGTCTATTCTCTCATTCCGGTATCCGACAGTCTCTCATCGATCCGGCAGTCGACCAGAAGCATGATTCCGACTGCAAGTGGCAGATACAGATGCAGATGCATGGCTGTCGCAAATCCTCTTATCATCATATTCCACAATTTTGCCTTTGGTCTTTCCAGACCTTTCCCATATGCAAATATCCGAAAACTTCTTCTGGCAAGAGGATCTTCTCCATACATTTTCAATATTTTCCAGACTGCCTTTAAAGATCTTCCTTGCCGGATGTACTCCATTTTTGCATCAAAAAATGCGGCAAAGAAAATTGTATATCGCACCAGATCTTCATATTCCGTTCTCCGCTGCTTTTCCAGAAAAGCTTCCAGATCATGCGCAATCTGCGGCCAGCATTTCCTGAAATCCTCCCGGTAGCGATAAGAAACCGATGCTTCATTTTTACGGTAAATATATCCCGTTTCTCTGACAAATGCATAGACCGGCTCTCTCACATAGCACTGCATACTGAACATCTTATCTTCTGCATATACATAGTCCCGGAACCGGAGTTTGTGCTGTTCCAGAAATTCTCTGCGGTATAATTTCCCCCAGACATAGGAAAGCATTCCGGCTGAAAAGAATCCCTGAAACCGGAATTCTGCACTTCCAGGCTTCCATTCCTGTAAGATCCTGCAGTCCATCGCCGGAAGAATCTTTCCACCCCATAGCCTTGCATAATTACAGACTACGATATCCGCATCTTCCTTGTCCATCGCACAGACAAGCCTTTCTATCGTCTTCGGATCTGCAAGATAATCATCCGAATCCAGAAACATCAGTCTGGTTCCTCTGGCTTCCTGCATCCCACAGTTCCGGGCAGCTGCAGTTCCTCTGACTGATTCGCAGATTGTCCGAATCCGTGGATCTCTCTTTTCATATACAAGACACCGTTCAAGGCTCTGGTCTGCCGAACCATTTTCCACAAGGATCAGTTCCCAGTCTGTGTATGTCTGTTTCCGGACACTTTCCACCGCCTCTTCAAGATATTTTTCTGCATTATGCACCGGCACGATCACCGAAACTAATTTCTCTTTTCTGTCAACCATAGCTTTCCGACAATCCTTTTCATCAATTCCACTACCTTCTGCCACTCTTCGGTTCTTCTGTATACCAGCCACAAAAGCAGGTCCGGTACCACCACACAGATTCCCAGACGCACAAGAAAACTCTTCAATGGCCCACCTAAAAACATCTGACAACACCAATCGGTAACAAACCATACCCCTGCCATCACCAGCAGATTCCACGCATAACGCAGATAAAACCGGGCAGGCGCCTTTTCAAACCGGTACATGAACAGAATATATGGCTCTACCCAGACCGAAGTCATTACTGTACTGCAAAAGGTTCCTGCAAACACTCCAAAAACTCCGCATTTCAAGACTAACAGGATGGAAATTCCCAGATTCAGCAGTGCTTCTGCAACCGCCTTATACCTGTCATACCAGAATGCACCCATCGATTCCTTGAAGATGATCACTGCTTTTCTCGTTCCGTTAATGAAAAAATTCACACACAGGATCCATACGATTTCTCTCGTAAATAAATATTTCTTCCCAAATGCCAGTTCCACAAACGGATTCAAAAGTTCAAACAGACAGATTGCAGCAAGCCCGTACACCCACTGTCCAATAAAAAAGAGCAGTTCAAATATCTTCTGCACTTTCTCCTTTGACTCCATCGCACCCAGATTCCCGACACTCGCCGCAACGCCCTGAAATACCTGATCCAGCACCTGTCTTACCGAGCCGATGATCAGAAAATAGTTCGAATAAATTCCTGCACTGACGACTCCGACAAAGCTGGAAATCAGAAGATTGTCTGTATTATTTACCACCACACCCCCAAGCTTATGCATCATCATCGCTCTGACATTTTTTCCGATCTGATCTTTCTCATACGCCGAAAGCTGTCCGGCACACGGTTCCTTCAGATACGGGAAAAGTGCATCTGCCTTATGTGACATGCAAACATTACCCGCAAAGGTACACAAAATAGAAACTATTAAGAACAGAATGAAATTCCCGGTCAGCAAAAGTACAAGAATCTGGCAGACATCCTGAAGCACCAAAAAACCATTATGGTAAAGCACCGTCAGATAATTCATCTGATGTGCCGCCACCAGTGTTTTTTTATAGATCAGCAGATAGGAAATCACCGTATTTGCAAGATATAAGAGATAGATCAGAAGCAGATGATCCACATCCGGTCTGTCTTTCATAAGAATATCCAGAAACGGAATCAGAAGCAGCCCTGCGGCAAGTACAAACACGGCTGTCATACGGTAACAACTGCGGAACATCCGCATCAGAATCTGCTGCTTTTTCACGTCTTTTCTGGCGATCGGTTCATACAGGGCAAAAGTGATCGCAGTCCCAACACCAAGTTCTGACAGGGATAAAATGTTCAGAATGTCTGTAAAAAGTCCGTTGATTCCCACATAGCCCTCACTAAGGGTTCTGGTAAAGACAACTCTTGTAAAGAATCCCATCAGAATTGCGACAATCTGCGCCACAAATGCAACACTCGTATTCATAACGGAATATTCTGTTCTTGTTTTTTCCTTCACCCTTCTACTGTCCTTTCATTCTGTTACAATTTCCACGTTATCATAGCATTTCTCCTTCTAAAATGCTATGATAAATTTATCTTTTTCACAGGAGTGATATTGTTCTATGCGAATAAAACATAAATTTATAAAAGCCGGCATTCCCATAATCCTGGTTCTCGTGATTTGCACAGGTCTGTCTGCCGCACATTTAAAAAAAGTGTCTGTGTACACACCCTCACCTCTATTAGAGACCACCACCATTCTCTCCAATCCTTATATGGGCTGGTACTCTCTGATCGGTTATACGCTTTCTGATTCAGAACCCCTTTCTGTCCCCACATCCTATCTGGGAACAGATTCTCCAACCGAGCTTGTCCTGTTGGAGATCAATCTCGGCAATTATGCGGACTGTGACATCTCCGAAGACGGTCTTTCCCGGCTGGATCAGCTGTTTTCCAGCTGGTCAGATACTCAAAAACAGTTGATTCTCCGCTTTGTCTACGACTGGGATGGCAACAATCTCCAGACAGAGCCTGCCCTGCGCAACCAGATTGAGCGACATATGGAGCAGCTTGCCCCGGTTATCAACCGGTATGCCAACTCCATTTACCTACTCCAGGGAATTTTTGTCGGCAACTGGGGTGAGATGAACCACTCAGATTATCTCTCCGGTAATGACCTGACCGCCCTGACTGAAAAGCTTGCCTCTCTTACGGATCCATCCATCTTTTTGTCAGTCCGTACCCCGGCGCAGCTTCGCACAATTTTAAAAACCGCTTCCCCTCTTCCTGAATCAGATACCTACAGCGGATCTCTCGCTTCACGCCTTGGGCTTTACAATGACGGGATGCTTGGCTCTCCGACCGACACCGGTACCTATGGGGATTCTGCATCAGATACCTCAGATTATTCCAAAGCCTGGCCGCGCGCGGATGAGCTGACCTTCCAGGACAAGCTGTGCCAGTATGTCCCAAATGGCGGGGAAGTAATCACGCCAAACAGCTGTAATGATCTGGATGCGGCAATCCAGACACTTCAGGCCATGCATGTATCTTATCTCAACAAGGATTATGATCCTGACGTAATCAATAAAAAATGGAAAACATCCCTGTACTCCGGTTCCGATTTGCTCTATCATGGCATGACCGGCTACGACTATATCAGCTGCCATCTGGGTTATCGTTATGTCCTTACGGCGTCCGCTTTTTCACCTGGACAAGTATCTATAACCGTTGAAAATAAGGGCTTTTCCAGCTGCTACCGACCGCTTTTGGTCTCACTTACCGTAACCTCTGCAGATGGGACCTGGCAATACACGATTCCAATCGATACCGATACCCGTACCTGGATTTCCGGCAAAAGCGTTACCCTGAAAGCCTCACTTGCAGACCTGCATCTTGAGCCTTCCAGTTATACTCTTACACTGAAGCTGACTGATCCATCCACGAACCGGGAGATCCTGCTTGCATCCGATCTTCCACATAATACCACCGGCTATCAGATCGGAACTCTGACCATAGACACACTCTTATCAAAAATTACCAAGTAAAACCCCGTCTTCTGCACCTTGATTGGCAAACCGGATGCTTCTTCCATCCTTTTTGCGGAAAAGCTGCAGAAGATAACGGGTTCCTTTTCTCTGCTCCTCTTTTGCGAGCCGGATCTCCAGAGTGTTTTCCTTACGGCATTCCCATTTTTTCGGGTCTGTCTCGATCATTCGTTCAGTCTTTCCATGCTCTGCATAGATCTGCAGTCTGCATATTGCATCCTCACACAAATTGGCAAAACCTGTATTTTCAATCCGGATCTTCAGGACACCTCTGCAAAAACACACATCGCGGACCACAAACCGGTATCCCAGATGTGCCCCCAGATATTCATACGCAGAAACCTGTTTTTCCTGCCACATCATCGTTTCTTTTTTCCAACCGTCCAGAATCTTTTTTTGATGGACACTGTTCAGATAACTGATATGCATTTTTCGAAAATCTGCCTCCGCCCTTTTTCCATCTATCCATACTGGTTCGTCCATCCCCTGCACAGCCAGAACTTCTCCGCCAATATAACCATTCGACAGATTTTCTTCCATCCAGGAAAGTTCCCGCATCCGGTCTTCCGGACTGCTCTCATAGGTTCCCAGATCAGTCTCAGAGCCAAAGATTCCATCATCAAAAAGCGTCAGATTCCTCTTTGCTTTTTCTCCCAACGCTTCTTCTATGCACCGCAGCTGCGCAGGTTTTCGGACCGCCAGATGGCACTGGCTATCCGTTGCTTTCAGCATCTCTTCTGCAAGCCTTATCAGCCACTTCTTTGTCAAATACTTCGAATCATGCATTTCTCCCCAACTGCCGACCAGGAGTCCCTGCACGACCAGAATCCAACTCTGATACTCCCTGATGACTGTGCCAAGCTGCCGGATATGCTCCAGTACGATTCTGCCGCTTTCCGGTTCCTTTTCCATCCCTTTTCCTTCGGTATCATAGGCAAACCGGACGATCATATCCTTTTTCTTTTCTTTAAAAAAATAAAAAATCTGCCTGATGGACAATAGGGCTTCTGTGGAAAGTTCTTTTCCGCGGAAACCACCGATATCAATCAGCAGAAGTACTATTTCCTCTTCCTCGCAGGCAACATAAAGCACCGGATCTGCGCATGTGGCATCAAACGTGTACAGATGATACCATCCGGTTCCCGGATTTTCCACCTTTTTGAGTGCCTCCACAAGAGGTGCTTTATGAAATTTTTTTACGATATTCAGATTTGTTATCACCTTTTTGTCCAGCTCCTTCATCTATTTTTAATATTTTGCAACGGAACACCACAGCAAGTACACTGAAAAACATACGGAACATATACCAGACTGGCTTCAATCCTGAATGCATACTTTCTCCGGATTCCCGTGCATGCATCACTGCCGGTATTTCCACCACATTAAATTTTAAAAGGATCATCTGCATGATCATGTTCGTGTCCGGATATTTATCATCAAAATGATTGTATTTTGAATAATACAGCACCGCTTTCCGGCTCAGCCCCTGCAGTCCTGTTGTCGGATCTGCAATCTTCCGTCCTGTCGCAAGCCGGATCATAACACGGAACAGCTTAAATGCAAGCTTCTTCGCCGATGATACCGGAAAATCAGCACTTCCTTCCATGAATCTTGAACAAAGCACAATATCCGGGTAGTTCCTGTCTGCATCCTTTTCCTGCAGTCTCTTATAGATAACCGGGATATTGCACGCATCATGCTGACCGTCTGCATCCATCTGGATCACATATCGATATCCTCTCCTGATCGCATATTTATATCCGAGCTGCAGAGCACTTCCGTAGCCCAGTTTAAATACATGCGTGACCAGTGCGTGTCCTCTTGCCTTGACGATCCAGTTCGTCGCATCGGAAGATGCGTCATTCATCACAAGCACATCTGCAATCTCTGCGATCTCCGGTTGCTCCAGATCATCCAGTACTCTGACAATATTTGTTTCTTCATTGTATGCCGGAATAATTACCAACAATTCTTTTTTCTTCATCTCTTGTTATCCTGCCTCTGATCCATTCACCATTTTCAGTAATTTCTGAATATCTTCCCTGTACTCTGTTTTTTTCTCTTTCGACCGTCTTCCAAGCCTGTGTCTTAACTCCTTATCTCCGATCAGCCGGATGATCGCCTCTGCAACTTTCTCAGGCGTCAGTTCACAGAGCAATCCGTCTTCGCCATCTATGATCTGTTCCCTGTTCCCATTGCAATCAGATGCAATAATCGCACATCCAAGAGTCTGCGCTTCCTGGATTGCAATACTTTTTCCTTCAAACCGGCTCGCATGGACATAGATGTCTGACTGCTTAAAATACGGAAACGGATTGGCGACTGCTCCAGGCATCAAAAAATCCCCGGTAAGGCCAAGCTTCTCTCTCTGCTTCTCCAGCATCTCTCTGTCGTTTCCTTCTCCAAGCACATACCATCTGGCCCGGTATCCGGCATCCTTCACCAGCTTCATTGCCTCGATCGCAATATCAAACGCTTTCTGATAAGTCAGCCTCCCCACCGTCAGGATCCTGATTCCGTCATAATGATCCCGAAAACCTTCTCCCTTTCCGGCAAATCTCCGTATCCTTTCCTGATTAATGATATTGTGAAATACCTCCGTCTTTTTCGCATACTGCGGATAAATCTTCAGGAAATGTTCCCTCACCTCATCCGACACCGTGAAGATCCGATCCATCTTCTGATAGCATTCCCTGTCCATATGCCTTGTATATCCACTGCTTTCATAATCAATATGCACAAATGCCGCCTTTTTCTTTGCCTTTACATGATCTGCCACATAATAGGTTGATCCACCTTCCAGATAGGCAACCGCCAGATCATAGGTCTCATCAAAGCGTTCACTTCCATCAGAAAGAACCCTCCACAGGATCTTGTCCGGCTGGATTTGTTTTATCTTTCGCATATCCCGGAGGATTCTTTCGGCATATCTGATCTTGCCTGCCAGATGTCCGTTTCTTATAAACGCCCTGCAGACAGCCCACACCATTTTATGTTTCCCCTTTTTGGACAACACTGAGTCCTCACTAAAAGACGAATTCAGAAGTCTCACCCGATCCGGAAGCCTCTTTCTCAGCTCCCCCTGCCCCATCAGTACGTAAAGGGAAATCTCATATTCCCCTTGTCCTTCCAGTGTATACAGAAGCTCGAGCAGCGCTGTTTCTGCGCCTCCACGCCCCAGTGTATTGATCACAAATAGTATCTTCTTCATCTTTTTTACTTCTCTTCTGTTATTTTTTCCAGTTCTTTTAGTATTTTTTCATTTTCCTGATTGAGCAGTGACACCTGCATCGCAAGCTCCTGATTCTTCATAGATAATGCGGAGATCAGAATACAAAGCTGATATCCTCCCCACACGACCAGAATTCCGATTACAAACATCGCAATGGCCGTTCCTCGCGCCAGCAAATGGCACCAGCCAGAAAATGCCGGAACCGCACCGGTCAGAATTGCTGCCACCCCAAGGAATTCCCACACAACTGCCAGATTGACCGTCATCTTACGGATGGCATGCAGAAAAAATGTAAGTGCCATGATTACGATTCCGGTAATGACAAGCCCCGTTTTAATCATGATTGCTGTATTCATCTGGTCCTTCCTTTCCTGTTGTGCACCCCAGCATCTTTTTTCTGTCAAATACTTTTCCGGATGGCATCCTTCCCTTACCTCTCGGGATCAGATCACCCTTGCAGAAAATATGCACATCCATGTTTTTTTCTACCCAGCGAAGTCTGGTATATGCACTGCACCAGCCTGCAAATGTACCTGCCAACAGCCCTGTTCCATACCAGATTTCTGTCAGATGTGTGGAAAACATACTTCCCACAAATGTCACCCCGCAGAAAAGCACTGCCGTCCGGACAGCTCCTGTAAGGTCATTAAAATAATACAGGAAAATGATCGCCGCATACATCAGGAACAATACAAAATAACCGGCCGCAAGCAGAGGATAGATCTTCATCGTCATTCCTGAAATTCCCATTCCCGGAAGAAATATAATACACAGCAGATAGATCACAACCGATATGATAAACTGGATCCTGGCAAGATTCATCAGTTCACTTGCCAGCTGCCGGAACATACGGCGCTTTGTATTTTCGATATCTGCTCCCCGACCTCCGATCACAGCTTCTGAATAGCGTTTGTACTTTTCGTGAAAATGCATTTCTACCCTTGTAATAAAAATAACTGTTGCCGACAGATTCGTAAACATTGCAAGACAGCTCGCCATATCATAAGACTGATTACATACAAAACTTTTTGCAACCGTCATCCGAAGATCGGTTGTCCAGAACACAAAATTATGGATGTATAATCCCAGAATATACAGGGAATTCGTCACCACCAGCTGCCAGTACTTCCGAAAATACTGAAGTACCGGTCTGTAACGGTTACTGTTTTTTACGAAATACCGCTTCACAAGTGCATGTTCAAGAATCGCTGTAAAAAAGAATCCTGTCACCATTCCGGTAAGCATGCTCTGTGTCACGCCCCACTTAAGCAAATACCGCAGGATCACGGCACATACAAAGGCTTCTGCCATCCCCAGAAAATAAAACCAGGAAATCTTCTGATAATCCTTGCAGATGGACAGATAGAGCATGGAGTAAAACACCAGGACCAGACTGACATATCCGCAAAATCCTGTAAAGGTATAGGATACAGAAACTTTTCCAATAAGATGTTCTCTGATACAAAACGGGATTCCCAGAAGACAGCTGAAAATAAGATTGATCATCATTCCCAGATAATAGCAGGGACGGATGTCTTCATACCGCTCTTCGTAGATCACATCGGACATATACCGGGAAAGTACTGCATTGAACGGAGCTGCCGTCAAAAGCGCAAAAATGAAGATGTACAGCATCGTACAGGAAAAAAGTTCCCGCTGCGCGTAGCCGATCTTATCAAACCCCAGCACGGCTCCCATGCAGGTCAGGTTGATGATGATGACCAGCATCGGTGCTACCGTCGCTACCGTACTGTATGCAAACCCTAAAAAGTCTGTAGTCAGTGTATTCTTTTCAAATATCCGGTTCAGCCGTATGCCAATTCCAGCCATCTTATCTTCCCCTTTCTGCCGGTTCCTGCTCTATATCCGGAACAGTTACCGCCTCTTCGTTCCATTCCAGGTTCATGCTTTTTGCAAAATCCCGGTAAATTTTCCAATAAGTTTCCTGCATATATTCAATCCGGTATTTCGCCATCACTCTCCGGTATCCGTTCTCGCCCATCTGAAGGCGCATCTCTTTTTTCTGCGCCAGATCGACCATTGCCTGGGCGATTTCCTCCACGTTCATGATATGAGTGACAATTCCGGCTGCCCCATAGTCATCACTTTCACCATAAAGCAGTCCACGGCAGTTTCCAACATCTGTTGCGATTGCCGGCTTATGCGCCGCAAATCCCTCCAGGATTGTCAGCGGCTGTCCCTCACTGATACTCGTAAGGATCGTCATATCCATTCTGCCCAGGTAATCCCGGACATTGATCCTGCCGGTAAACACGATATCCTTGAGCTGCATGGACTCTGCCAGTTCAAAGCACTCTTCGGCATACTGCTCGTCCTCATCACAAGGTCCCATGATCCAGAGTTTCAAATGTGGCTCTCGCTTCTTTGCAAATCCAAACGCCTGTATCATCGTCTTCACATCCTTGATCGGCGTCACACGAAGAACGGCTCCGATATTGATAAAACCTTCATCTTCCTTCGTTTTTTCGGAAAGATTCTGCAGATTCTGTACCCGGATCCCATTTGGTGTGACCATCGTCTTTTCTTCCGGGCAGTCCAGTTCGATCTGCAGCTTTCTTGCATGCTCGAAAAGACTTGTGACCAGACTGCCCTCCGTGTATGCCAGCTTTGACATCTTCCGGAACTGCTCGATCCAGATATTCTTATAGATTCCCTGCACCCACTTCGCCTTGATCAGCTCCTCTTCTCTCTCGCGGGTATAGATCCCATGCTCGGAAATGAGGATCCGGCTGCCATAACGATGCTTCGCCATGCTGCCAAGTACCCCTGCATAACCGGTCGCCACACAGTGATACAGATCCGCTTTCGGAATATCTGCCTTCATGATAATAAAAAGTGGCAGATAGATCGACCGCATGGTCCACAGAAAATCTGAGAATACGACCTGACTGTATTTCAACCGGTAGCACTCCATAACTGCCCTTAAGAAATCCTCCCCCATCAAAAGATCATTCAGCGAAATATCTTCCTCCTGAAATATATCAAATAAAAGATTCCACTCGATCTTCTGATTCAGGATCAGTCCGCGAAGTGCCTGGTACTGTTCCTTTTTCATTCTCTTTCTGCGCTTTTTCGATGCACTCCAGTCCACATCATCCAGATAGACCTCATGAACCTCCGTCACATTTTTTGGCAGCTCATATACATATTTGCCACGCAGAGAGCGATTTGCCACGATTGCAAGGACCACAAACTCCGTATTTGGAAATAAATTAATCAAACTGTGTACCCAGCTGGATACACCTCCGACAACAAAAGGATAACATCCTTCTGCAACAATACATACTCTCACAGTCTCTCCTCTTCTTAGTAGTACTTCTGTGTCTCTGAGCTCTTTAGATTCAGGATCACGTTGTTGCTGTCTGCCTGGATCAGCCAGACACCCTCTTCCAGCTTTTTGTAACTTCCGCCACCCATCTTTTCAATCTCTTCATTATGGATCCGCAAAATGAACCAGGCCGGCTCATCCGTCCCTTCTTTTTCCAGCATAATGATATTATTCTTCCGCTCTTCCCTGTAGGAAAGAGAAAGAAAATTCCGGATTCGCTTATCACACTCTGAAACGGTTGTTCCATCAAATCCCTGAAAATCCTTCCAGTAGGTGCTGATGTTCGCCGACAGTTTCTCGGAAAACTTCTCCCATCCATCTTTCTCACTTTCGGGATAGACAATCTGGCTCATATCTGCCAGAACGCTGCTGTACCCAAGCGCTGTCTCGATACTTTTTACCCGGAAATCTTCACTGTAGGTATGCGAAAAACCATCCGACACCACTCTCTGACCTGTTACATTTTCATTTTCATAATCCAAAAGATTGCTTTGATCATCCTGGGCTTTGATCACTGTACAGACATTTTGCAGCACCGGCTGCTCCAATGCCTTTGCAATCTCCTTCTCACTTAACTTTCCCTGATAGAAGGATGCAAACTGAAACTCTGGCATCTCACTGCGGACAAACTTCTCGTCCTCTGCCAGCTTTTTCCAGATATCCGTATCCGATACCATATCTGCTGAAAGTCCTGCCTCTGCTCTTGCTTCATTGATTTCCTTCAGATAATAGCGCAGGTCCTTTCCGATTGGCTCCTTTTTATCCGAATAATCCAACTGCGGAGACAGCATAAATGAAAGTCCCATATTATTTTTTTCATGGATTGCATTCACCGACGGCCAGATGATATCACGAAACACTCCTCTTACCGACTGACTGTACATTTTCTCCATAACCGCATCATTTTCCTCTGCAAATCCCGGATAATTGGCAATCACTAAATTCTGGGCATTGACAACCGGATAAATGGCATAGTCACTCATCTCACACAACATTCCCGTGAGAAGTCCAAGCCCGGTCGCATCCTCCATGTAATTTCCATTGACTGCAAATACAGATGCTTTTTCAAAACTGTTTCTCCAGATCACCACCGGATATGCTTCCTCTTTCAAAGTCTTATCTTTCGGGATCCCTTTCATGTATACCTTCGTTCCACTTTCAAGCTGGAACCATGGAAACGTCAGCTCCATATCCTGGTTCTTCTTCTCCTGCTTTGTTTCAGCCTGGTAGATCCTTTCTCCGCCAAGCAGAAATCCTTCATATAAGTGAAGCCCTTTCACCGTTGTGCGTTCTTTTTTGATTTTTCGGATACCAAGCAGATCACACAATTCCTTATTCTCCTTCAGGATCTTTACATCCGGAAGTTTCCCAAAGACCAGATTGATTCCTTCTTCTGCCAGATCCTGCAGGCGCCTGGTCTCCTGGGTGTCTTTCCAGTTCACCGCATCCGGATCGATCACGACTATCTGTGGTTTGCCTTCCCCGTCATCTGGCAAAATCGCTTCCAACTCCGCAAGTGACACATAATATGCAAATCCTTTTTTCATATAATGAGCCCAGTCCGCTGCAACATTCCCAATCCGATCCTGCTGCTCTTTCCCGATATAAACAACCGATGTTCCTTCCACCTCATAGGCAGAATCTTTATCTGCAAGTGTATTCCGGTCTTCCGCATAACTGTTGGTCTCATAATCATTCCATCTGTCTTTCGCAATATTCACGAACTGAAACAGGAAGAAAGTGATCGCCATAATGATCGTAATTGCGAAAAAATTTCTCTTTGATACCATGCTTACTTCGCCTCCTGTTTTTCTTTTGCTGCATTCCGATCTGTTGTTACTTTCGGATTATTATATCCATAATCAATCGCAAAATTGTACAGGCTGTTTCCATTCTGTTTTAATCGGTAACAGACAAAATCGTCTGATTCGTAATAAACTTCCATTTCATTTGGGTACAGCTCCATAAATTTCTGTCCCCAATAATACATATGCGACATTGTAACCCAGCGTTCCCGCCCCTCATATGCTTTGATTCCATTTTCTGCCGGAAGTGGTTCCCGGGCATATTTCTCAGATATGCCTCCGAGTTCCATCCCGTCTGCGGTCCCTGCATAATTCACCGGAATCTTCTCTATGAAAAAATAGACCGCATTCGTTGAAATCGTAAATGTTTTCGCTTTTTCACCCTTTTTGATATTTTTCAGGAAATCAAGGATTTCGTAATGATATCCGTCTTCCTCCACCATTCTGAGTTCATCATTTGCAGATACGATCGTCCATGTAAAATCCTGTTCCTCATTCATGATATTGGTCAGACAGGTAATTGCGCTATTCATCTCAAGTGCTTTGACATAGACCGGTTCTTTCACAAGTCCCTTTTCTGCGATCCCACATCCGGCTGCCACAAGGATCAGAAGGGAAGAAAGATTCATCATCCACGTTCTTCTAAACCATCCAAACAGCAGATACACAGCAGCATCTGCCGCCAACGCCCAGATGACCACGATCGTATATGCAAAAAAGATACTGTTTCTGGAAGCATCCATAAGTTTCGGAAATCCCAGTGCTCCTGCAGACTGCATGATACACATAATAAATGTATATACTGCCATCGCCAGCAGCATCGCTCCATAATCCACCCTGCGAAGTAAAAATGCAAAAAATCCGAACACAAGAAGAACTGCTCCTCCACCGAGTACACACCACGCGAAAAATGGATTTTCATTCGTGACATACGTCTGGATCTCAGAAAAAATGATCCGGAATTTCCCCTTCACTTTCTCTTTGGTCGTCAGCTTCATTACTTCTGATGTCTTAGATTTTTGCTGTACTCCTGACGCTTTCCCGGAATCTGATGAATCCTGCCCGGATGTACTATCCTGACTCGCTGCATCAGCCTGCTTCTCCACCTGCTTTTTAATCTCCTCGATTGTTTCTTCGTCCACATCTCCGACAATCGTGATTTTTTTTCCACTCTCGGTCGTGACCACTTTCTTGTCCACCTCATCATTTGCTGATGAATCCGACGTACTCTTTCCTTTAATGACATTCAGTCCCCAGCCAAGCGAACCCTGCAACGGATTTCCCATTGCAACACCGATCCCCATCGGGATCACTGCCAGAAGAATACTGACGAATCCTGCCAGAACCACCTGCCTCAGATAACGCCATCTGAAAATCCGGAAAAAATAACCCGCTGCAATTCCAAGACAGAGATACCCTGCTATCATCGTATCGTAAAAGTGAGCGGTCAGGCTTAAAGAAAAGCTGATCGCCAGACCTGCCAGATACCATCTGGATCTTCTTTTTTTCTTCTGCTTTTTCTCTTCATCTGTTTCTTTCAGATGCGCTGCATATTCATCCAAAAAGCGGACAGCAAAACATACCACCGGAAGTATAAAGAGCATTCCGTACTCCTGTGGAAGCGCAGATGCATATCTGCTGTAAGTATTTTTGCCAAATATGCTTGCCATCAGGTAAAGTCCGGCGGCGATATATGGTGTAAATCTTGCCTTACAGATCATCCGCAGGCATCCTACGATCGCCAGATGGATAAATAGCACCTGTACAAGCGAAAACAACCGCAGCAGAACATAAGTCTTGATTCCAAATACTACATGCAGATAATAGATCATACAATGGAATCCATGCGGATATACACCCATTTTAAAAATCTGATTTTTATCCATCAGATTGATCCAGTAATTATGCACCGGCATATCCGATTCCTTATACCCATACTCCGTAAAATTGTTTAGTCCATAGACATAAAGAATCCCGGCAACTACCGCCAGACAGAGGATCAGCTCCGGAATATGTTTCCATATCTTTTTTATTTTTACTTCTGGAATTTTATCAGATATCCAGGCTGCAATATCTGCAAGCAGCGTTTTTACACCATAGGTTCCGCTAAGAAGTGCTTTAAATCCCAGAAGGAATTTTTGAAATCTTTCTCTTCCAAATGACACTTCGTTACACTTTTTATACCCCCAGATAAGAAATGGAAGGGCTGTTCCGAAGATCAGCGTCACACGACAGGAAATATGAAGAAACTCCAATAAAAATACCAGATTAATACAATAGAAATTACCGGCAAGGAAATATCCGGTAAGCCTCTCAGCAAAGGAAAGCTCTTTCAGCTTTTCTTTCAGCAAAAGACCGGGAATAAGCAATGTCACCACACTGTATGCAAAGAATATTTCCACAAACTGAGCCATGGAAAGCACCCTCATCGACATCACTTATCACCTCCTGCCTAACTGAATATTCTTATAAATTCTAATGTCTCGCTGTCAATTACAATCTCTGATTTTTTAATCTGGTCAAGCACTTCAAAGAATTGTTTCCGTTTTCCTTCTGTATAATATAACTTCATCCGGCACGAATATGCCGTCAGCTGATCCGGATATGCTTCTTCCAGACGCTGGCACCAAACTCCCGCCTGTTCAAAAAGCTTCAGCTCCAGACTTCTCAGTATGACTGCCTCATAATAAGCCGGTGTCATCTTTGCAGTGTTCTTTCGGTAAAGCTTCTGCGCTGCCTCATCCATCATTTCCACAAACCGGCTCTGTTCCACCCCGGTAAATACTTTCTGCTTCAGAACAGCATCCATATAACCGATCAGCATCTCTTCGCAGTCTGTCTCATCCTCCTCATGCTGCATTTCAACGTACAGCTTCTGCACATAAGTACGGAACTCATTCAGCTCATCTTGCAGAACCGATGCCGCATAATGAGAAGTCTCCGAATCTTCGCTGTCAAGTGCAAGGGTGATCGCCTCCAGTGATTTCTGGATATCACCACGCAGCACCTTCAGCATCAGTCCTCTCAGATACTTCTGATCGCTTACTGCAAGCGCTTCTTCCACCGGAACAATATCCCGTTCTCTTTCTTCATCTGCTTTCAGATGCTGGCGGATCCTTTCTTTACTGAAAACCACATCCTCCAGATCGACCTCTCTTCGGAAAAATAAAAGGAAAAGCAAGTGACTGCCCAGGAAAAACAGCGGACCTGTAACCGGACAGAGCAACATGACTATAAACCGGATCACATATGCTCTCCGGTTATCGTGAAGCACCGGATTTTCTTCTCCCTGCGCTGCATTTTTCGCCGGAACAGCGACACAGATTCCCCAGACTAGATATAACACGGAAATCGCGGCATTTACCAAACATACAATCACAAAGAAACATTCTTTATCTGTCATCACGCCGTCACCTCCCTGGTCACAACATGGCTGTCAAATCCAATCTCACGGATACGCTTCACCACATAAACTGCATTTTTCTGATCCGTATTCGGAAGCAGTACATACAGACTGTCTTCCATCGTTCCGATATAATCACTCTGCCGTAAAAGTACAGAAATCTTTTTTCCTTTTTTCTCCAGCTTCTTATTCGAATCAATTTTCACCAGCGTACATTCGGTAAGTCCATTTCGCTTGGCGTCCTCAAACGCATGGACAAGCTGGGTAAATGCCTTCGTATCCAGGATCTGGGTTCCTTCTACATAACGCTGCTCTTTCAGCGCATTCAGATACCGGTTCGCACGTACCACTGCGTTCTGGATCAGATAACCGACAACTGTCAGCCGGTTCACCTCCGCAAGATTCATTCTCTCCCACGGGATTCCCCAGATCATTAAGATGATCTGCATCTGATCTCCTTCGTAAATGGCACTTGCCATCATCGGATACCCTTCATGCAGTGTCCTGTTGACATACACACGGTGTTCCTTCAGCTCCTCATAGATTTCCGTAAGATTCTTATACTCGACAGAATTGCCAAGTTTTCCCGCTGCCTTCGATGTAGAAGAGAAAAGACGCGCATACCCTTTGTCTGCAATGGTATATATGGCCACATCCGCACTGTCCATCAGCTGCGACAGCGTCCTGGCTGCATAGAAAAGTACCTCCTCCGGTCCATACCGATCCAGAGCCGAGGTGATTTCATAAATCTTTCCGAGACTGTCCTTATGATTGACGATCTGTGACTCAAATATATGCTTCATCCGCACATTGCTGTCATTGATATCCGCCATATCATCTAACTGACCACTCAGATATCCAATCTCTTCTTCACCCTGATTCTTGACAAAACGGATCTGGTCCCGCATATATCCGACCACCATTCCCAGAATGAACAGCTGTGCCATCCAGACGTAGGTATTGTAGTTCAGAAGGACTTCAAATCCACTCTGGTCATACATCTGCCGGAAACAGTAGCCTGCCGTTGCAAGAAGGGAAGAAAAAATCGCCTGATGCTGCCCATATACGATTGCAAACAAAAGTACATAGAGCAGATAAAAATCCAGCCTGTCAAAATACTGGCTTCCGACCGCACGGTTATTCAACATAAAAAAAGGAATAAAGCAGATCATATTTTCTGCATAAGGAACCAGGAGCAGAATAATACTTTTGATCAGATGCCAGGTGCCGATGCCCTGATTCTTATACTCCTCCGTTTTCAGGAATGTTTCCTCATGCCGCTTCATATACTGTGCGACTTTCTTTATCCCCATCTCATAACCGACAAATATTGTCTGTCCAAATTCTTCTTTGTAACGTCTGCCATCCAAAACCAGGCGGTGTCCTGTCCCGACTGTGTCATCGTGGATCTCGCACCCTTCACCCAGATTCTTTTTCACAAGCTCTGCAAGCTCTGTCTGCGTAATTCTGTTTCCCGATGAGATATGATAAATATCGTGTTCGAGATGCTCTGCTGTAATCAACCTGGCAATAAATTCAACTGCATCACTCTGAAAAAGCATTGAAAATTCATTTCTGCTGTTCGCCGCAATTTTCTTCGTCTTAAACGCAGTCAGAATCATATCAAAACACGGGTTATCCTCCATCTTCCCCTTTTTCGGTACTCCATACAGGTGATCCAGACGCAGTACAGCCGTTTCCATTCCTCTTGTATTTTCATAACTTTTGCAGATCGTCTCTCCCTGGGAGACTGCCATTGCTTTAAAACTTTTTGCAGATACCAGTTCTTCTTCTTTCACTTCCTCCGGATAAGATTTCCCAAAAACTTCCTGGGAAGATAAATAGACAAATCTTCCCTTTTTATTTCCACAAAATGCTGACAGGATATTCGTCAGCTCAGAAGTAAAACGAACAGACTCTTTCCTCGCCTGTGACCAGTCATAATTGGTATCATAAGCTCCCATGTGAAGCACAACATCCGGTCTTGTACTCTCAAAAATCTCCTTGATCCCGTCACAGTCATACGGAAAATTATATTTTTCAAAAACCTTGTGATAGCCACGGGTTCTTTCCCGTTTGCCGGTAATCAGATACACTCTGTGTTTGTCTTTATGTAATTTGTCGATCAATGCATTCATCAGACTGCACTCTCCACCGATCAAAAGTATTACCATGTCATTGCCTCATTTTTTTCCAGAAAATCCAGCACTTCCTGTACATCCTCCAGCACCTCTTTGCTGCTGATATGATACTCCTGTCCCAAAAGCTCTGCCATCTCTTCTGAGGTTTTTACCGCCTCCAGATGTTCATAAATAAATGCCGCTGTCTCACTTAGCGTCATCGTTCCATTTATCCGCTCCGCTGCTTCTCCTCTTGGAACAAGTACAAATTCATCTATTACCTGACGCATTACATAATTCTGCGTTTTTTTCATTGTTCTATTCCCTCATCTGCCACTTACATCTGTTTTCTGACGACTCTGTATTCATCTCCAGATCTGTAGTAAGGGCACTGATAATGATGATCCGTCAAAAAGCGCATCATCTCATCCTCATCCAGGTCTCTGTCACACGTGTAACATTCATATTCATCGTCATAAATATAAAACGTACAGGTGTCACAGCAGCTTGCCATATTTGCCATAACCTGCCTCCTGTCAATTCTTTTCCGTTTTATTTTTTTCCTGTTCAAAAATCGGGATCAGCTGCAGCTCATCATTCTTCTTCCGGAATGCCTGCAAAGTCTCCCGCACGGTTGTATTTCTCAGCTTGTACGTATTGCGTACAAAACATACAAATGTAATCACCCACAAAATGGGCCACAAAAGCGGACATCTTCCAAGCTTTTTAAAACGTACCTTCATCTGCAGATGTCCTTCTCTAAAATAGGTTCCCAGATGAACCTTCTCATAAGTTCCGCTGCCAACCAGCGTCCGGCTGTCCCCCGAACCTACATCTTTGTCAACAAGAATCTTTTCTATAAATTTTCTGCTTACTTCCTGATCTCCCCGGATACTGCCGTCAATCTCACAGACAAGTCCCAGATACCTGTGACAGGATTCCATGATCGTTTCATAGAAATGCATCATATGAGATTTCCTGCACCAGGCATGAAGCCGGTCAAAATCAATCTCATCACAGCGTGCCTCCACATAACAGATAAAATCACATAAAAGCCGGATCCCGAATCCGCTGTAGAGATAGTGTTTCAGCATATGATGCAGCATATAAAATACATACTCGGTAGGCGGTAAGACCTGATATTCATACCCTTCGATCACCTGACACTCCCCGCGCAGATTCCCACTGGAAAATACTTCATTGATCACCTGGTTTGCCGGTTCATACTGATACATTCCCACCACGTGATAATGCAGCTCCAGAAGATACGTCCTTCCCGTCTGTGCAAAAGTATAATGGTAAGTCAGATGATGATCACTGATCTCTTTTTCTTCCACAAACCCTTCTACCACAAGCACTTCCTTCGCCCGCTCCAGTGCCTTTTCTTCATTGATATAAAGGTCCACATCTCCAAGCTTCCGGTATTCCGCCTCCGGGTAATAAGCTGCCAGACTGATCCCCTTGAGCAGATAACAGGAAATCCCGTTACGGTCCAGTAAAGATACGATCATCCTTGTAAAATGCTCGATCTGATAATAATTATAAAGCAGCATTTTCAGCTGCTTTTTCAAAACCATATTGCTTTCATGTGTGTCTGCTTTTAGATAAGGGGTAAATGTTGCCGCCGTAAAATGTTTCCCGGCATAGTGCTGCAGTTTCTCCCATTCCGCTTCCGGTATCTCCACTTTTTCTTCTGACCGGGTACAATAATTCCGGATCAGTTCAAGATATGTCTGATCAGAGCGTTCCATCTTAGTTCGTTCCTTTCTCTTTGCCTGTCCCCGGTTTCGCCCAGTTGACAATCAGAATTCCGATAGAAACCAGCACCAGTGCGATCAGGTCTTTCATTCCGAATACATTTCCCTCACGCAAAATGATCGCGGAAAGGATCACCCCGAATACCGGATTCGTAAATCCGAAGATCGATACCTTGGATACCGGATTGTATTTCAACAGGATTCCCCACAGCGTGTATGCAACTGCAGAAATCATCGCCATATAGATCAGAAGAATCATTGCCGGCATACTTGCCGTATGGATTCTTCCACCCATCACGAATCCGATCAGGATCATCACGAGCCCGCCTGCAGTAAACTGATATCCGCTTAACATCACCGGATCAGATTTGGCTGAATACTTCTTGATCAGTACAGAAGATAATGCATAAGCGATCGCAGAGATAAAAATAAATCCATCTCCGGTCAGATTAAAGCTCATATCCACATTGCTTCCGCTCAGATTGATCAGAACCCCCCCTGCAAATCCGACGATACATCCGAGCACTTTTTTTTGATCCAGTTTCTCCTGATGAAAGATCAGGCTTGAAACAAGGATTGCAAGGAATACATTGGATGCCTCAACGATCGATCCTTTGACTCCGGTCGTATGTGCAAGTCCTACATAAAAGAAAAAATACTGGACCACCGTCTGTAAAAGACAGATTTTTCCGATTCTCGGAAGATCTCCCTTCCCTGCTTTCAGAAAACGTCCCTGCAGGATCGATCCAAACAAAATAACCATAATGCCTGCAATCGTAAAGCGGCACCCTGCAAACAGGATCTGCGTGGCGGTATCGGCTGAATCGATCTGAAACAGCCGGTAGCCAACCTTGATACAAGGAAAAGCACTTCCCCATAACGCACAGCAGACCATTGCAAGAAGACATACCACCCAGGTTTTCCTCATTGTAGTCTCTTTTAACTTTATCATCTCATTCTTTCCGTTTCTTACGCAAGAAGTTCATCTGCAAGTTCTTCCATTGCAGTTACATCTGCATCTTTCATTGCAGATTTGATCGTAACAGTCTTTTCGCAGAGTGTGATCTTCTTCATTTTCTCTACATAACTCTTCATCACGCGTGCTGCTGTCGGAGCCCAGGAACCATTCTCGATAATTGCGATCTTACGGTTCTGGTAGTTCTTATTGGTCAGTTTGTTCAGGAAAGTTTCCATGCACGGGAACACACTTGCATCATAGGAAGCTGCTGCAAGAACCAGCTTGTCATAGCGAAATGCATCCTCGATTGCCTCTGCCATATCATCTCTGGAAAGGTCAGTGATCGCTACCTTCTTTGCACCTTTGGCTTCCAGGATCTCTTTCATCTTCTCTGCTGCCTTCTTGGTATTGCCATGGATCGATGCATAAGCAACCAGTACCCCGTCATCTTCCGGTTCATAGCTGCTCCATGTCATGTATTTTCCGATATAGTATCCCAGATTTTCTTTCAGGATCGGTCCATGAAGCGGGCAAATCGTCTGAATGTCCAGAGTCGCTGCTTTTTTCAGAAGTGCCTGTACCTGTGCACCGTATTTGCCTACGATATTGAAGTAGTATCTTCTTGCTTCACAAGACCAGTCCTCATCAGCATCCAGCGCACCGAATTTACCAAATCCATCTGCTGAGAACAGAATCTTCTCAGACTTTTCGTATTCGACCATAACTTCCGGCCAGTGAACCATCGGAGCCATAAAGAACTGAAGGGTATGGCTTCCAAGGGAAAGTTCTTCACCTTCTTTTACCGCAACTGCACGGTCTGCCAGATCTGCGATTTCAAAGAACTGTGGAAGCATTGCAATAGCTTTTGTACTTGCCACGATCTTGGCTTCCGGATATTTGTCTGCAAATTCTTTGATGCTTCCGGCATGATCCGGTTCCAGATGAGATACAACCAGATAATCCGGTGTTCTTCCATCCAGCACCCTCTCCAGATTCTCTTTCCATTCGTCTGTCTTTCTCGTATCAATCGTATCCATAACTGCGATCTTCTCGTCCAGGATCACATAAGAGTTGTAGGATACTCCGTTTGGAACGATGTACTGGCTCTCAAAGAGATCCAGATCCTTATCATCTGCTCCGATATATTTTACTGCATCTGAAATTACTATGTCTTTCATGTTAGTTCCTCCTTGTAATTGGTGATTGAAAAGATGTTAGGGGCAAAAAGTATTTTGACCCCTTTGATACCAGATTGCTACGTGCTTTGCACTCTCGCAATCTTCAAAATATACTCCGGCACGTAGTGTCTTTTATTCGGCAGGAAGTTCCTACAGAATTTCCTGTTAAATAAGAAAGCTGGAAATATTACATTCCAGCCCTCTTAATTTCCACTCTTAATAATACTATGGAAATAACACACTTTCAATAAAAAAAGCGTTTAATTTTTTCATATCTGTTCTCATTTTTTACGTTAACCGGCACACACCATCTGTTCCTGCTCGTAAATGTGAAACGGCGCATCAATCGGATTTTTCATATCCCAGAGATAATATCCACCCTCTTTATAATACACCGGAAGAGTCTCGCATCTTTTTACACTCCGGATCAGTTCCTGTACCGAACGGATCTCTCTTGGAAAATACGTTGCATAAAGTCCCAGCTTCTCCGGCACATGGCAATCACTTGATCCAACTGTTGCAAGTCCAAGCTCAGCCGCATATTCTGCCGCCTTTCGATTTGCCTCGTAAAGTGTGCTGCCGTTCAGCACTTCGATTCCATCAAGTCCCTTTACAATCTTCAGGTTCTCTTCCAGTCCCCTGTTATTATTGCGGAATGGATGGGCACTGAAACACATACCGCCCTGTGCCTGTACCAGATCTACAAACTCCTGTGCCGGGATTCTCTCTTTTGGATAATCCTCAATTCCAAATGCTACAATGTCTCCCTGCAGGGAATAAAATTCAATCCCGACAAAAATCGGAAATCCTGTTTTCTCCGAATACTCTGCCGCAAATTCCTTCAGTCCCATACTGTCATGATCCGTAATACAGATTCCATCAAGTCCTCTGCGCTTTGCGATCTCTACCATGTTCTCCAATCTTAAAAAGCTGTCCCCCGAATAACGCATCTCATGCATATGCATATCAATTATCAACTGTTAATAACCTCCTGTTAAAATGCCTTTTCATTTCTCTTTTCTTCATTTTAACATGTTGTTTTACAAAAAAATAATTGATAATTTACATGCAGAAATTCAATTATAGGTTTTTCCGATAAACACTCTATTGCTCAAATATCTGCATAAGATGCACACAAAGTCCGTCCCACGAAATCTGCTCCAGCTGCTTCTTCTCCGGCTTTGATCCAGGATATTTTGCGATCCCTTCGATGGCTCCGGCAAGTTTCTTTTCAAATACCGGAAGTTCTTCTTCCACAGGTTCATCTTCATTCACTCTTTTTGGCGGCTCTACAAAAACCACACCATTATCCGGAAGATTCTGATCAATCCAATTCCTGATCCCCGGAAGATCTGTACAGATCACATAGGTACCACATGCCAGAGCCTCAATGATCACAAGCGGAAGACCTTCATAAAAAGATGGCAGTACAAAAACATCACTCTGATTCATCTTCTTCGCCAACTCCTGCTGTGTGATCTTCCCGACAAAGGTAACTGCAAACGGACACTTTTCGGCAAGCTCCCGGATTTCCTGATATTCGCCCTCATCCCCGGCACCTCCTGCCAGTTCTAGAGAAATAATAAGACCGGAATCCTTCAGATAATCCAACGAACGGATCAGACTTTTCACACCCTTTTTCTCTGAGATCTTTCCGGCAAAGATTAGTCTCAGCTCTTTTTCTTCTCCCTGTGAAGCCCCCATCTCCTGCCGGAAAACATCACTGTTATAGCCGGTTCCGATCACCCGTACCTTCTCTCTGATATGCTCCCCGTAAATTCCGCAGATCATCTCTTTCTGCTCCTCATGCAATGCAAAAATCCCATCCAGCGCAGGAATTCTCTGTAAAATGTATTCCCGGTTCTGTTCTGTCTTGTGGATCTGCCGCAGGTCGGATCCATGGGATACTCCATATACCTTTTTATCAGGAAACAGCTCTCTTACAATCGCTGTAAGGAGATACAGATGGTGACACAGGATCACGTCCGGATCCAACTCCTCCACTGCTTTTTTCAGTACCTCGCCAAATGCGTTCCGGAACATTTCTGTCATCTCCTCTGTCAGGTCTGAATACCTGGTACTCGGATAAGGCATCTCGTCCGACATTCCCGTGATCGGATACGGTAACTGCTCCGATTCAAAATATACCGGATAAAAGCTTACCCCCTCCGGAAGACATACCTGATCAGCTTTTGTAACTCCCGCGATCACTGACTGGGTGATTCCCTTTTTTTTAAATCCTCTGACCAGTTCCGTCAGATAGATACCGCTTCCGGTACTGTCCGGCTTCTGGGCTGTGACACTTAATATTTTCATTCTTTCGTCCCTCTTACTTTGTTAAAATTTCCCTGTTACATGTATTTATTGCCGCAATGTAATCAATAAAAGCGGTACTCACCGTTTATCATTTATCCATGCTTTAATTATTCTCCAGTTTCTTTTTCACCTGTTTTTTTAGAAGTTCTTCCTTTCATTGGATGAAAATGTTCCGAAAGGAAAATGTTTTTGAGGATTGCGAGAGTGCACAGCACGTAGCAATCTGGTATCAACGGGGTCAAAATACCTTTTAATCCCAACATCTTCATATGATTATATTAACATATAGTTGGAATCTGTAAAAGAGACGATCTCGATCCGGATATTTTCAACAGAGATATTTAAATACTGCTTCTTCTTTTCTTTTTCCGCTTTTTCCTTAAAATCCATAAAAAAAGCAAAAAAAGAAACCTTTTTGGTAAAGGTTCCTCTATTACTTCTATATATAACTGTTTTTGTTATGTTTAACTAAATGCGGATGACAGGACTTGAACCTGCACCTCGTAGAGACTAGATCCTAAGTCTAGCGCGTCTGCCAGTTCCGCCACATCCGCATTTTTTTAGTCCCACAGAAAACCATGGGACTAAATAAGTGAGCGTGCGGGGATTCGAACCCCGGACAACTTGATTAAAAGTCAAGTGCTCTACCACCTGAGCTACACGCCCGTAACTGGGCCAGCTGGATTCGAACCAGCGAGTGCAGGAGTCAAAGTCCTGTGCCTTACCGCTTGGCGATGACCCATTATCTTTATGTCTTAACATAGAATGCGCCATGGCACATTCCCGCGCCTGCGACAATCGCTTAACTTATGGCATCCCGTATTCTGCCAAAGCTCTCATATCCTGCCGGAGACTTTTATGATATCCACTCTTGCAATGTCTATCATAAAAAAAATGCGAGCATTTCTGCTTGCCATTTCTTTCAAATATTATAAATTAAAGGGTGGATACAGGGATTCGAACCCTGGGCCTCCAGAGCCACAATCTGGCGCGCTAACCAACTGCGCTATACCCACCATATAAACGTGCTTGGAGGGATTCGAACCCCCGACCCACGGCTTAGAAGGCCGTTGCTCTAT
>OLNW01000963.1_pt1 | contig 30968 bp, 35 predicted proteins | sample 1672121 | NCBI WGS metagenome assembly OLNW01 (sample SAMEA3136648, study PRJEB25190) | human gut metagenome
ATTAATTCTATTATATTGTCACATATTGGACATTTTAAAAATTTTGCATTTTCTTCCATTTAAAATTTCTCCTTTTATTAATATTATACTTATTTAAATTGTAATTTGTTGTTTGGTTAATGTTTCACATTACTTAGCTTTTCACATTTATTTGCTAATTTCTAAATCTTTTACTTTATATGATAATTCTTTAGCTCCAATTTTATGTATTTCTTTTATTACTTTTCCTTTTATAGTTACAATGTCATCATTTTTTAAAGAAACATTTAAAATTGTGCTTTCTTCATTTTCACTTGTAGTAAATTTTTTAACTTCCGCAAATTCGGTAATATCGCAACCATTAACACTACAATACCATTCGCTAATGTCGTGTGTTTCATAAGTTCTTTTTCCAGTAATTGAAGAATACAAATAATAATACTTGTCTGGTATTTCAACAGCTCCAGTAATAGTAAATATATCTTTTTCAATGTATGCATTTTTCATTTTTAAAGTATATGTTTTTTGAGTATAAGAACCAGCACCCAAAGGTTTTGTTTCTTCATTATACTCAAAATCGTTAAACTTTCCTACTATTGCTACTTTCTGTCCTTTGTCTAACATATTGATTTCTTGTTTAGCCAATGTCGCGATTACTTCCGCATTTCCAGTATCATGAATAACAACATTATTTCCGTTAAATTCTTTTACATACCCCGTAATTAAATAAACATTTCCAATATATTTTTCTTTTGCTCTTGTTTGGTTGTTAGTCATTTCTTCGTTTAAATCTTCAAAACTTAATTCCTCTGCAACTGCAAGCATATCTGATTTTGACATTTTCTTATTACTAATAACTATTGCTATTACCATTACTGCTATTGCTACTACAACTATTGGTATAATAATTTTTAAATTTAATTTTTTCACCATTTTTATATTCCCCCTATTTCTATATTCAATATCATAATATCACTTATATAATTAAAAATTAATGTATTAACTTCATAAATTGATAGACAAATTACTATTTTTTATTGTCAGCCATTTTTTATTCCTACATATTAATAAAGCGAAGTTAACTTTTAAGTTATTATTTATTTATTTCATATCTTGTACTTGGCCCGTTTCCGATTTTAACCAAAACACCATTTTCAACTAATTTATTTAATATTGTTGAGGTAGTTGTCTTTTCTTTATTAATTAGCGCTTGAGCATTAATCCTTGTTATAGAGCCATTTTTTTCAATATATTTTATAATTATATCCATATCACCTTTACTATTATTTTGTATAGCAACATTATTCAATGATATTTTAGGTAATTTTACAACAAACGCTGACGGTAATACATCTATCTCGAAATTTAATCCAATTTTATTATAATATGATTTTACTCTTCTTAATCCACTTCCTATTGCTTCTACCCTCTTTATTCTCATAAAAATAGATTGTAAGTAAGGATTTCTTGAAGTTGATAGACCTGCTAGTATATCATCAAGTGTTATGTTTCCATATAAAGATCCAAAACTAATAACTTCTATTCCATTATTTTTATATAAATTAAGTATATTAGATGTTAACGTTCCATAATCTCTGTGTATAAGAGAATTTAGCACAATTTCTCTTAAAATAAATTCTGGATATTCTTCAATATCTTCTCTAACACTCGTATTAATCAATCCATATGTTGCTGTATTATTTTTTAAATAATCAATTATAGTATCATAAATTTTCAAGATTGATCCTTTAAATTCTTTTCTATCTAAAAAATTATTCTTTTCATTTGATTGATACACAGCTAACTTAAATGTAAATGGATTTTGATTAGAAAACAATAATCCTAAGTTTGTATATTTTTGATTTGCAGTAAAATGCAAATTTTCTTTTATATTATTTTCATTTATATTAATATTATTTTCTTCTAAGGCTTTACTAATATAATCAAAAGTTAATTCTTGATTGCTTGAAATTGATGTTTCAAATGATAAGCTACTATTTTTTATTATCAATTGCTTTACTGTTTCTTCTGTTGCAGGAATCGAGCAAGATCCAGTTCTTAAGTATGTTCCTTTTACAATTCCTTTTTCTTTAAGATAATAAATATCAATTCCTTTTGAAACTTTTATAATAATATATTCTTTATCTTCAATTTTTCCTGTATTTATCGAAACGAAAATTCTAGCATCTGGATATATATTTGTTCGTATTCCATTAGAAATCTTTTCTTCAATGTCTTTGCAATTATCCACTCCTATTAAATTTCCATTATCATCATATCCAATATATATAGTTCCAGAATTTGTGTTCAAAAAAGCTATGATCTCTTTATATATTTTTTCTGTATAATTTTCTTTAAATTCTATTGATTCATTCTCATTCATGCTACTTACCTCCATCTTCAATCGTTCAATCGTTCAAAATATCGTTCAATCGTTCAAGTATAGTATAACACTTTTATTATAAATTATACAAGATATATTTTAAAATTTTACACTTTTCAATGCTCTAAATTGGTCGTATTGCTTTGATTTTGTGCAATGTTATATCTCCATAAAATAATTAGTAGCTATTGTATTTTTCACTCTTCCCTTTGCTATTGCTACATCATTAAAGAGAGCCTATGCTAAGATGGCTCTCTTCTATCTTAATTGAAACATTAATTTTTATAATTTCTTAAATAAGAATCCATTTTTTCAATAAATTCAGCATTGTTTTTAGTTTGAGTCATTTGAGTAATAATTTGTTCTGTTACATCTGCTACTGGCAAATTATTTAATGCTTTTCTTAATGCAAAAACTGTTTCCATTTCTGGTTTTGTTAATAATAAATCTTCTCTTCTTGTTCCAGATTTATTTATATCTATTGCTGGGAAAATACGTTTTTCTGATAATCTTCTATCTAAATGAACTTCCATATTGCCTGTTCCCTTGAATTCTTCGAATATAACATCATCCATTCTACTTCCTGTTTCTATTAATGATGTGGCTAAAATTGTCAAACTTCCACCATTTTCGATATTTCTAGCTGCTCCAAAGAATTTTTTAGGTTTATGTAATGCTGCAGGATCAAGACCACCAGATAAAGTTTTTCCAGATGATGGCATTACTAAGTTATATGCTCTTGCTAATCTTGTAATACTATCTAGTAAGATTACAACATCTTTGTTATGTTCTATAATTCTTTTGGCTCTTTCCAATACCATTTCTGCAACTTTTACATGATGCTCTGGCATCTCGTCAAATGTTGAATATATAACTTGTCCTTTTATAGAACGCTTCATATCAGTTACTTCTTCTGGTCTTTCATCAATTAAAAGAACTATTAATTCTACTTCTGGATTGTTTTTAGAAATACTATTTGCAATTTTCTTCAATAATGTTGTTTTTCCTACTTTTGGAGGAGCTACAATCATTCCTCTTTGACCTTTTCCTATTGGAGAAATTAAATCTATTATTCTCATTGCATATTCTGTTGGTGTTGTTTCTAATTTTAATCTTTCATTTGGATAAATTGGCGTTAATTCATCAAATCTCTTTCTTTTTGCTGCTTTTTCTGGGTGCTCTCCATTAACTTCTCCAACAAAAATTAATGATGGGAATTTTTCATCTTCTTTAGTTCTTGATATTCCTTTAATAATATCTCCTGTATCAAGTTTAAATCTTCTAATTTGAATAGGTGAGATATAAACATCTTTAGGACTTGATAAATAATTATCTCCCCTTAAAAATCCATAGCCATCTGGTAATACTTCAAGTATTCCTTCTACAATTTCGTCATCATCATTAGTTACTTTATAATCTATAACTGATTCTCCAACATCTTCTAATTGTTCTTCATCATTTTTATCATATCTTATTTCTTCTTTTTCCTCTTGTTGTGGTTTAGAAGTCTCAGCAACTTGTTTTAATAGTGTAATTAATTCATCTTTTTTTAATTTTGAAATATTTCTAATATTTTGCTCTTTTGCAAGATTTCTCAACTCTAATAATGTCATTTTTTCTAACTCTGACATAACTACCTCCTATATTTAATTTTAATTTAATGGATTTTTTATAGATTAAAAATAAATCCTTAAAACTTGAATGTGTTCTAAGGATTTATTTATTGCTATCGATATAAACTCTTTCGTTTGGTAAATACATTCCTAGTTTTTCACGTGCTAATTTTTCTATATATTCTAATGAATCTGTGTTCTTTTTTTCTTGTTCCAAATTTTGTTTGTTATCATCTAATTCTTTTTCTGCTACTTCTATTTTTGACGATAAGTCTTTTATATCATCTTTATATTGAGATATGTTTATTTGTTGTCTTATTAACATAACCATCCATATTATAAATGCTACTATAAAAGCATTCCTTAGTAACTTACTTTTTTTCATGTGTATTCTCCAATTTCTAAAAAATCTTACATATATATTATTCTCCATTTTTCACAAAATTCCCCTTTTTTATTTTAAGTTTTTTTGTAATTTTATTAAAGAATACTGTTGTTATTGTAAAAATTTTACTTATGAATAAATATATTGCCTTAAGTGGTATTTTAAATACATTAATTAAAAATACTAAAAACTTAGTAAATATTTTTACAATAATATTGCTGAGTGTTGTCATGTATATAAGTATTCCTATTATTAGTCCTAAAAACACATATGTTCGCAGTTCGCCATTGTTAAAATACCATATGCTATATAAGACTATAATTCCTGCTAAAATCCAAAATAAAATATCTTGAATATATGTTACTATATTTGGAGTTTTTATGCTTCTTCTTAAGATTCTAAAAAAATCGAATAAAATTCCTATTACTATACCTGTTAATGAAAAAACTAAAAATAAATATGCTTGATTTTGAGCCATACTTTTTGCCTTCCTATTTGAATATTTTACTTAATATTGTTCCTGCACTTTTCTCTTGTTTATTTTGACTATATGCTAAACTTGAAATGTCTCCTTCTATTATAACTTCTGCTGTGTCTAAGCTTAATTTATTAATTCTAATGTTTTCGCCCTTTACTGTTAGTAATCCTAATTCTGTGTCAACCATTACTACTTGGTCATCAAAACTTAATACATCATTTACTCCAGATACACTCAGCTTTCCCCTATTTTCTAAGACTAAGTTTTGTACTATATTAGGATTTACATTCATATTCATACTTTTTCTTTCATCTATCATATTTTTCATCCTTTCGTATATAAATTTTCTATACTAAATTATAATATGCAGAAAATCCTCTAAATAGAACTAATCATACACAAAAAGAAGATGCTAATTTAAGCATCCTCTAATTCTTTTTATTTTAGTCTTTCTTCAATACTTTTTAACATCTCTTGATATTTATCTAGCTTTGCTTTTTCTTCATTTATTTTAGCTTTTGGTGCTTTATTAACGAATCCCGGATTAGCTAACATCTTACTTGCTCTTTCGATTTCTGCTACAACTTTTTTCTTTTCATCTTCAAGACGTTTTTTCTCTTCTTCAACGTCAACTAATTCTTCAAAAGGAATATAAACTTCCATTCCATTTGAAATGATTGAAATAGCATTTTGTGGTATATTATCTTTATTATCTTGAATTGTAATTTCATTTGCAAATCCCAATTTTTCAATAAATGCTTTAGATTGTTCAATATCATTTTTATATTCAGTTGTAACAAAAATTAAATTTGCTTTTTTGCTTGGATGAACATTCATATTTGCTCTAACATTTCTAATTTGTATTATAACATCTTTTAAGTTTTCAATGAAATCTTTACTTGTATCATATTCTACTGAAGTATTTACTTCTGGCCAATCTGAAACCATTAAATCTTTATCATCAGGATTTACTAATTTAGAATATATTTCTGATGTTATAAATGGCATAAATGGATGTAACAATTTTAAGCTGTTTCTAAGTACATAATTCAATACATAACATACTTGTGCTTTTTCTTGCTTATTTTCGCTGTATAGTCTTGATTTAGCCATTTCTATATACCAGTCACAGAATTCATTCCAGATGAAATTATAAATATTTTCAAGTGCTACACCTAAGTCATAGTCATTGATATTTTGTGATACAGTTTTTATTAAATTGTTTAATTTATTTAGTATCCATCTATCTTCAACTCTTAAATCTGCTTCTTCTTTAATGTCATCATCTAATGAATTAATTACAAATTTTGATGCATTCCATAATTTATTGGCAAAATTTGATGCCTGATCTAGTTTTTCTGGCATGTATTTAATGTCATTTCCAGCAGAAGTTCCATATAATAATGAAAATCTTAATGCATCAGTACTATATTTATCAACTATATCTAATGGATCAATTCCGTTTCCTAATGATTTTGACATTTTCCTACCTTGGCTATCTCTTACTATTCCATGTATTAAAATGTCACTAAATGGCTTTTCATTCATTAATTCTAAACCTGAGAAAATCATTCTTGCTACCCAGAAGAATATTATATCATATCCTGTTACTAATACATTTGTTGGGTAGAATGTTTTTAAGTCCTCTGTTTCATGTGGCCAACCTAAAGTTGAGAATGGCCATAATGCAGAACTGAACCATGTATCTAATGAGTCTTCATCTTGATGTAATTTTGTTGAACCACATTTTTCACATTTTTCTGGCGCTGTTTTACTTACATTTATATGTCCACATTCGTCACAATAGTATGCAGGAATTCTGTGTCCCCACCATAATTGACGAGATATACACCAATCTTGAATATTTTCCATCCAGTTAAAATATGTTTTTTCATATCTTTTTGGAACGAATTTAATGTCATCTTCTTTTACTGCTTTTATTGCAGGTTCTGCAAGTTCTTTCATCTTTACAAACCATTGTTCAGAAATTCTTGGTTCTATTGTATTGTGGCATCTATAGCACTTTCCTACATTATGAGTATAATCTTCTGTTTTTACAAGAGCTCCTATTTCTTCTAGTTTTTTAACTATTAATTTACGTGCTTCTAATGTCGTTAAACCTTTATATTCTGGTACCAAATCTCCCATTATTGAACTATCATCAAAAACTTCTATTATTTCCAAGTTGTTTCTTAGTCCTGCTTGATAGTCATTCATATCATGTGCTGGAGTGATTTTTACACAACCTGTTCCAAAGTCTTTTTCTACAAAGTCATCTGCAATTATTGGAATTTCTTTATTCATTATTGGTAGTATACATGTTTTTCCTACAATGTCTTTATATCTTTCATCATCTGGATGTACTGCTACTGCTGTATCTCCAAGCATTGTTTCAGGTCTTGTTGTTGCTACAATTACATATTTGTCTGTGCCTTTTATTTGATATCTGATATGCCATAAATGTGATGCTTCTTCTTCAAATTCTACTTCTGCATCTGATATTGATGTATGGCATGATGGACACCAGTTTATCATTCTTGTTCCTTTGTAAATTAGACCTTTATTATATAAATTTACAAATTGTTCTAAAACTGCTTCTGATAATCCTTCGTCCATCGTAAATCTAGTACGGTCCCAATCACATGAACATCCAAGTCTACGTTGTTGTTTTTGAATTGTCCCTCCATATTCTTTTGTCCATGCCCAAGCTCTTTCTAAAAATTGTTCTCTTGTGATATCAGCTTTTGTTAATCCTTCTTCTTTTTTCATTTTTTCTACAACTTTTACCTCTGTTGCTATTGCAGCATGGTCAGTTCCTGGAATCCATAATGTGTTGTATCCACACATTCTTTTATACCTTATTAATACATCTTGTAATGTTCCATCTAATGCATGTCCCATGTGTAACTTTCCTGTTACATTTGGTGGTGGCATTACTATACAATAGCTTTCCTTTGTTTTATCCATTGATGGCTTAAAATAGCCTTTTTGTTCCCATTCATTATACAATTTTTCTTCAAATTCTTTTGGATTGTATTTGTCATTTAATTTTCTTTCACTCATTTTTACCGTCTCCTTTTAATAAAATTTTACTTTATACTTACAAGAAAATATTTCATTTGGTTCTAATTGTTTTATATTTTCTTTGTCTTTAAAAATTTGATTACTATCAATTCTATCTGCTGTATTCTGCCATGGTTCTATACAGACGAATGGTGCTCCTTTTTTTGACCATAGTGCCAAATACGGAAAATCTGTAAAATCAAATTCTAATATTTTTTGATTTGTTTCTCTATTTTGCAAAGTAACTTTATTTGATTTTATATTTTTCATTATTACTGCATCATTGTCAAATATGTTCGCTGTTAGATGTATTTTGTTATTTTCTAAAATATTGTTTGCTTTTTCTGTGTCTATTAATCCATTTTTTAATTTTAAGAATTTTATTTTATCTTCTTTTTCATCAAATACTATTTCATATTGTCCTGTACTATAATCACAACTAAATGCTGGATGTCCTCCTAGTCCAAAATATATTTTTTTATTGTCTATGTTTTTTACTTGATATTCTACTTGTAGAGTGTCTTCTATTATTTGATATATTACATGTAATTCAAATTTATATGGATATTTTTTAAGTGTTTCTTCATTATATGCTAATACATAATGATTTTCTTCAATTTGGTTAAATTCCATGTCTCTTGCAAAACCATGTTGCGACATTTCATATATTTGTCCTTCTATTTCTGTTTTCGAGTCTTTTATTTGTCCTACTATTGGAAATAGTACTGGTGATTGTCGGTTCCAAAATGTTTTTCCATCAAATAACATTTCTTTTCCATTATGTTGGATACTTGTTAATTCTGCTCCTTGTTTTTTGGTTTTGATTTTTAACATCTTTTTCTCTCCTTTCTGCTACGAAAAAATAACTCGCCTATATGCTTATTTGCATAAGGGCGAGTTTATATCTCACGGTACCACCTTAATTATTATCTATTTTATTTTTGGATAACATCTCATTTTGCTTTAACGCAGCATACGGATAATCTTAAGTTTATTGTCAGATTATCAACTCCAAAGCTACCTTCCATTTACCTTAGTTTAAGAAGCTTTCAGCCTATGACTTCTTTTCTCTACTAAATAAGTATAAATGTACTCCTCTTTTTCTTCGTTTTTATTATTATGCCAATATATTATCATATTATTATGTGAATTGCAAGTATTTTAAATAAAAATTCTCTAGCTTAGCTAGAGAATTTTTTTGAATTTTCATATTATTCACAAAGCCACAATTCAGCTCCTTTCCATTTCGATGGTTTTCTATACATTACAGCTTGTGTTTCAGTTTCAACTATTCTATCTACGATGCACATAGCTGTTTCGTCAATGCAAATATAAACTAATGAAATATTATTCAATTTTACTTCATAAAATTTTTCATTTTCATTTTCCCAGATTTGAGGAGCATTTCCGACTTTTAAAGAAGTCCTATCAAATATAAGCACTGATTTTCCTTGCTTATATTCCCGTTTACACCAGTTAGTTAATTGATTTTCAAATTTGTCGATGTTTGTTGTTGAAAAGTTATCATAGTTATAAATACATTTTGTTATCATAAATACATTCCTCCTATTTAAAAATCCACTTTTAAAAATGCACTTAGCATATTACATTGTAAGTATAACATATGTTGAGATGAAAATCAATATATTACAACTCATTCAATTCCATAAACTTCTTTGTGTTCAGTATACTTATTTTAATATTTTATTAAAATGCTCTTCTAAATAATTCTATAAAGTCTTCTCTTGAAACTTCTCTTGGGTTACCTGGTTTGCAAGGATCTTGCATAGCTTTATCAGCTAACATTCCGAAATCTTCTTCTCTTGCTCCAACCTCTCTAACAGTTTGAGTAATTCCAACTGATTTAGAAAGTTCAGAAATCATCCATACAAATGTATTTATAACATCTTGGTCATTTAAGTGTGCCGCATCTGGTCTACCAATTTCACATAAAATTTCTCTGAATCTTTGTGCTGTTGCATGGTCTTCACCATTGAATCTCATAACTGTTGGTAATAATATTGCATTTGCTAAACCATGTGGTGTATCATAAACAGCTCCCAATTGATGTGCCATTGAATGAACAATTCCTAACCCCACATTTGAGAATCCCATTCCTGCAATATATTGTGCTAATCCCATCATTTCAACTGCTTCTTCATCTTTTTCATTTACAGCTGCTGGTAAATATTTAAAAATTAATTTTATTGCTTGCATATGGAACATATCTGACATTGTGTTATGTGCTTTTGTGATATATCCTTCTACTGCATGTGTTAATGCGTCCATTCCTGTTGCTGATGCAATTGACTTTGGCATAGATGCCATTAAATCTGAATCTACAATTGCTAATATTGGAACATCATGTGGATCAACACATACCATTTTTATTTCTCTTTCTTCATCTGTTATTACATAATTTATAGTTACTTCAGCTGCTGTTCCTGAAGTTGTAGGTAATGCTATTATTGGCATACCTCTATTTTCTGTATTTGATGCACCATTTAATGATACTATATCTGCTCTGTCTGGGTTTGTCATAACAATTGATATTCCTTTAGCAGTATCTATACTTGAACCACCACCAACTGCAACTATAACATCTGCACATGCTCTTTTACATGCTTCTACACCATCTAATACATTTTTGATTGTTGGGTTTGGTTTTACTTCTGAATATACCTCATATGCTATTCCAGCTCTATCTAAAACTTCTGTTACTCTTGCTGTTACTCCGCACTCAAATAATGCTTTATCTGTTACTACTAATACCTTATTAAATTTTCTTTTACGAATTTCTTCTGGTAATTCTTCTCTTGCTCCTTTTCCAAAATATGATGTTTCATTTAAAACAAATCTGTTTACTGACATATTTTTTCACTCCTTCTTTTGATTTTTTAAAATTTCTTTTGAATTTATATAAAAAGTTTTTTAAACTTGTTATACCTTTTTAATTTTCAGCATAGTCTGCTGGTATTTCAAATACTGAACTATCCACTTCTTTAGTTAAATTAACTTTTAGTAATTCGTGTTGTTCACCATATAATGTTTTTATATATACTAAATTTCCTTTTTTATCAAAGTAAAATCTGGTTTTTACATCATTTGTATCCAAATTCAAAGAATTAGATAGCAAAAACATTGAACTTCCATTATATTCTTCATAATTATATTTTTTACCTCTTACTTTTTCACTTCCTTTGGTATATTCTTTGTTCATTATTTCTTTAATCCCATCGGTCAAAAAAGTTTGGTCTACATTATTTCCTTCATAGACATAATATTCTTTTCTGTCTGGTAAAATCAAATAAGTACTATTTTCCTTTATTAATGTTTTAGTGTGGATTTGAGTTGTAGAGTCTTCATCTTTTGAATATTGGTCTATTAATGTTTTGTCACCATCTTTATCTATAATCGTTTTATTGTTACTATTTTGTTCCCATTCAAACTGATATGTTTGACTAGAACTTAATTCTTCATATATCTTTGAAAGCTCTTGAATATTACTATTCTTATTTCCAATCATTTTATTGATTACAAATATTATTCCTATAATAACTAATATTATAACAATCACAGCAATTCTTTTGTTTTTTTTCATTTTATCTCCAACCTTTCAGTTTTTTAGTATTTCTGTATGCTATTATATCAATAATATTTTTTCTTTACAATATTTTTTGACATTTTTTTTACTTCTTTTCTGGTTCAACATGTTCTAATGTTCCAGGTATTATTTTATCAATAAAAACAATTCCATCAAGGTGGTCACATTCGTGTGCAATTGCTTGAGCTAATAAATCTTTAGACTTAATTGTTATTTTCTTTCCGCTTCTATCTAAGGCTTCAACTGTAACTTCTTTAGGTCTAATCATCTTAGCATATTGATTAGGGAAACTTAAGCAACCTTCTTCAACCTCTTGTTCTCCTTTAGTTTTAGTTATTTTAGGGTTAATTAAAGTTATAACTCCATTTCCATCATCAATATCTATAACTACTACTCTTTTTAGAATACCAACTTGTACTGCTGATAATCCTACCCCATTATATTTATACATTGTATCAATCATATCATCTATTAATGTCTGAATTTTATCATCAATCACTTCAACTTCTCTAGATTTTTTTCTTAGTATTTCATCTTTCTCATATCTTAGATTTCTTATTGCCATTTCTATTCCCTTACCTTTCTCTTTCTAATTGATGCAGTCCAAAATTGTAATTATTTTTTCAACTATTAAATCATATTATTTGGATTAACATCTACTGTAACTCTAGTGCTCTTATAATTTGAATTATAAAACTTTCTTAAACAAGTATTTAAAACATTATTAGCCGCTTCTGTCATATTCCCCTTTATAATAATTCTCCATCTATACCTATTTTGAATCTTATCAATAGGAGAAGGCATAGGCTTTAGCACATTAAACTCTTGTCCATTTAAATTAGTTTTTAAGTAGTTATAAATTTTAGTAGATGCATCAATTAACTCCTTTTCTGATAGGCTATTAAACCCAATTAATATTATATCGCAAAATGGCGGATATTTCAACTGTTCTCTTAATGCAATTTCTATATTATAAAACATTTCATAATCTTGTTTTTGTGCACATATAATACTAAAATTATCTGGATTATAAGTTTGTATTACTACCTTTCCATCTAGTTGTTCTCTGCCGGCTCTACCTGCAACTTGAGTTAAAATTTGGAATGTTCGTTCATTTGCTCTATAATCATCTATATTTAAACTACTATCTGCAGCAATTACGCCAACTAATGTTACATTTGGAAAATGATGTCCTTTTACAACCATTTGTGTTCCTATTAAAATATCTATATTTTCATTTTTGAATTTATTTAATATTTCTTCATGAGAATTTTTCTTTGTTACAGTATCTATATCCATTCTTATAGTAGATGCTCCTGGAAATATTTTATTTATCTCTTGCTCAAGCTTTTGCGTTCCTGTTCCAAAATATCTAATTTTATCACTATGGCATTCTGGACAAATTGTTACTACATTTTCTTCATATCCACAGTAATGGCATTTTAATTTATTTTCTGTTTTATGATATGTCATACTTATATTACAATTTTTACATTTTACAGTATAACCACATTCTCTACACATTATAAAAGTTGAAAAGCCTCTTCTATTTAAAAACAAAATTGTTTGTCTATGTTCTTTTAAATTTTGTTCTATTTCATCATGCAATTTTACACTTAGCATTGACCTATTTCCATTTGCAAGTTCCATTTTTAGGTCTACTATTTCTACTTCTGGTAATTTTGAATTGTTAGCTCTTCTAGTTAATTCTAATAAAGTTATTTTTCCTTGTTGTGTTTTATAATATGTAACCAAATCTGGAGTAGCACTTCCTAATACTAGTGGACAATTATTTTCTTTAGCTATTTTCTTTGCTATTTCTTTTGCATCATATTTAGGAACAGCTTCTGATTTATATGAACTATCATGTTCCTCATCTATTATGATTATTCCAATATCTTCTGTTGGTGCAAATATTGCAGATCTTGCACCAATGATTATTTTGGCTTTTCCATCCTTTATTTTGTTCCACTCATCATATCGCTCACCTATGGATAGTTTACTGTGTAAAACGGCAATCTCGTCTTTATTAAAGCGTGCTATAAATCTATCTATCATCTGTGGTGTTAATGATATTTCTGGTACTAGTACAATTGCTGTTTTATTTTGCTCTAATGCTTTACCTATTAATTGCAAATAAACTTCTGTTTTTCCTGAACCTGTTACTCCATATAGTAAAAATTGCTCATAACTATTAGTTGTTATATCTAATGCTACTTTATTATAAGCATTTTGTTGTTCATCTGTAAGTGTTAGATTTTCTGTTTTCTCAATTTTCTTATTTGCAAGAGGATTTCTTTCTATTTTCTTTTCTATAATTTCTACATAACCATTTTTTTCTAATGTTTTTACTATTGCTCTACTTCCATCTGTAAACAATTCTATTTCTGGTACTGTTGCACCTTCATTACTCTTTAAAAATTGTAATATCTTTTTCTGCTTTTCTGATTTGATTTTTCCTATTTCTATGTCAAATTGAATTTCATCAATTTCTTTTTTTAAATATACTGCATTAATTGTTTTATCTTGTATGTTTTTTTCTGCCTTTTTGCTTTTAGTTCCTGGCGTTAACATTTGTTTGATACAGTCTGATACATTACAGAAATATCGTTTTGCCATCCATTTAGCAAGTTCTATTTGTTTTTCTGTTAAATTATGTTTTATTTTTATAATTTCTTTTACTTCATATGTCGTATTTTCTTTTATTCCTACAACATATCCTTCTTCTAGTGTACTTGATTTTCCAAATGGTACAAGTACTGTACTTCCTATCATTATTAGTTCTTCCAATTCTAGTGGCACTTTATAATCAAATGTTCGGTTTAATCTTTTTGCTGTTCTGTTTATTATTATTTCTGCTATCATGTTTGATTAGAAGCCTCCTTTTCGTATTTTCGATTATATCTTATCATATTTTTTGTTTTTTTGCATTATTTTGATACAAAAAATAAAAGAGCTATTTTATATATTGTTATAGCTCTTCTATATTTAATCTAATTCTTTTATATCTTCTTTAACTTCATTAATATTTATACTATCATAATATAAATTTTCAGGAGCAACATCTTCTCCATTTTCCCACTCTATTGAGTCCCCTCTTATTTTTACATCTTTAAAGTAGTCTTTGTCTTTAAGTTTATTGTAAAATTTATTTTCATTTATTAATTTTTTCATATCATATATTTTCTCTTCATTTGTCTTAAATTTAAGATAAATCAAATAATTATCTAACGCTTTTACCCCTAATATGTCTGGCGTTTCATAGCTATCTCTCATTAATTATTCCCCCTTATTTTAATGGTTCTATTTTAAAATAATCATTTTCATCTTGTAATAATCTCCATAAAGATTCTAATTCTTCTCTATGAATTAAAACCCATGCTTTTACTAACTGATTCTGTTTATATGGAACTTTTCCACCAAGTATATTCCCATCAAAGTCCATAACTTCTTTATACTCATTATATCGAATATGTATATGTGGCTTATGGTGTTTTTCTTCATTTACATACATTGTGATTATTATTCCATAGAATTGTGAAATTATTGGCAATCTATCAATCCTCCATTTCTTATTAGTGGGATTCATGAATTACAAGAAAAAAATTGAATATAAAATTTTAGATTAAATATGTATATATATTACCATAATTCTAACTTTTGGTCAACTTTATTTTGAAAAGCAATATATAAACTTTAGTTAAATTATGCATATTTTAGAAATTAATATTATATTGTTTTGAAATACCGCGTAAGCGATTAAATGAGCGAAGCGAATGCGATATGGAGCAATCTACATATAAATCTTTTATTATGAAGATTGCGACACCAAGGTATAAAAAACAATATAATATTAATTTCTAAATGTATCTATATAATATATAAAACAAAAAAGAATAGGTATTTCCTATCCTTCCAATTTTTCATCCTCTAATCTTTTTTCATTTTCAATAATAGTCATAATAACTTGAACAGTTTTCTCAAAATCATCATTTTTAATAACATAGTCATAAAGTTTGATTTTATCCTCTTCATATTCTAATCTGCCAAGTCTAACTTCAATATCTTGAATGTTATCTCCTCTTTCGATTAGACGTCTTTTTAATTCTTCTTTTTCAACTTTTAAAAAGATTGTTACTATTCTTGTATCATTACCTAATATTTTTAAAAGATTTTCAGTTCCATTTACTTCTATATCTTTTACTATTATTTTACCTTCTTTTATTTTATTGCCCATAAGTTCTCTTGAAGTTCCATAATAGTTTCCATGATGTAAATCATATTCATAAAAGTCACCTTTACGAATTTTTTCTTCAAATTCCTCTTTGCTTATAAAATGATAATGGTCACCTTCAACTTCTCCAAGTCTCATTTCTCTTGAAGTAAAAGATGGCAATGTAACAATATTAGGCATTCTTTGCATTAATTCTTTTTTTATTGTATCTTTTCCTGCTCCAGATACTCCTGATAATATTACTAACACTATTCTTCTCCTCTTTCTATTGCATCTTCTTTTGCTTCATCTGGTTCAATGATTTCTACTTCACCTTCTGCAATTTCATTAGCAGCAAGAGTTACTGGTGATTCTTCTTTTACTTTTGTTTTTACTTCTGCTCCATTTGCTATTTGTCTTGCTCTTTTTGATGTTGCTATTACTAATTCATATCTGTTCTTTGCTTTTTTTAGCAACTCTTGAACACTTGGTTTTACCATCATTTTAAATCGCCTCCATTCATATCATAATATTTTATTCTTCTGCAACTACTGGTGCAGGTGTTATGTCTTTATCAACTCTTCCAGCTACTGTTTCTGGTTGTACTGCAGACAATATTATATGTCCAGAATCCATTATCAATACAGCTCTAGTCCTTCTTCCACAAGTAGCATCAACAGCTGTTTTTCCATCTTTAGCTTCTTGTATCATTCTTTTTATTGGAGCTGAATCTGGACTTACTATTGCTACTATTTTATTTGCAGCTATTATATTACCAAAACCTATATTTACTAATTGCATTTTTTATCACCCTTTCTATGATATTATTCTATATTCTGAACTTGTTCTCTTATGTCTTCTAATATAGTCTTAATGTCTACTACTTTATTAGTTATTTCAAGATTATTTGCTTTTGAACCTATTGTGTTTGTTTCTCTATTCATTTCTTGAATTAGAAAATCCATTTTCTTTCCAGTAGGTTCATTTGAGCCTATCAATTCTCTTAATTGAGAAATATGACTTCTTAATCTCGTAACTTCTTCTTCAACAGAACATTTATCTGCATATATTACAATTTCTTGCATTAATCTTGATTTATCTAATTCTTCTGTTTGTAACAATTCTTTTATCCTTGTTTCTAATTTTACTACATATTCGTTAATAAGTCCAGTAGATAAGCCGAAAATTTCTTCATTTTTCTCTTCTATTTGCGTTATTTTTCCTAATATATCTGTTGAGATTTTGTTTCCTTCGTTTTTTCTCATTTCTATTAAGTTATTTACTGCCTCTTCTACCACTTGTAATAATTCAGATTTTATCTGTTCTTCATCTATCTTGTTTTTTACTATTAATACATCTGGTAATTTTGTAATTTCTGTCACTTCTATATTTGTTGACAAATTCTCTTCTTCTGCCAATTTTTTAAAACTTTCTATATAAACTTTAGCAAGTTCTTTGTTTATTTTTACTTCATTAGCCTCTTTGTTAAAATTTTCAAATGTTATTAATACATCCACTTTTCCTCTCTTTAATTTTGATGTAATTAATTTTCTTACATCATCTTCCAAATAACTAATAACTCTTGGCATTCTTATGCTTGTATCTATGAATTTGTGATTTACTGTTTTTATTTCTACTTGATATTCTCGTGAATTTATGGATAAACAACTTTTTCCATAACCGGTCATACTTTTTATCATTTCTATTTTCCTTCTTTTTTATTTTTTCTCTTAGATGCCTTCTTTATTGGCTCATCTTTTACAATTTCTTTTATATCACTTAAACTGTTTAATTTTTCTTGTTGTCCTTTAGTATATAATATTGTTGATTTTAATATATAGTATATAGCTATAAAATTTGCACCAGCTAATGTATAAAATTGAACACTTTGTTTTAATAGTCTTGACATATGCTGAGTTAGTAATATAAATACTGCCATAGCTAAAAATTCTATGCCGTTTATGAATGTTAATGTATCTGACTTTTTAAATGCAATTTCCATAATTATAATAGATATTGCTAGAAAGAATAAACTAGAAATATGCATATAGTATGTCAGATTACCTCCACTAAATTTTGAATATTGTGTACTAAATAATATAAAATATATTACAGTTATTATTGCATATGTTAAATTTAACACTATATTTTGTGTTAGTATGTTTTTAATTTTTTCCATTTTTAACCCTTTCCTTAAACAGTTTGCTCTAATTCATACATTATAATACTAAGTACATTTAATGCAACTGTTTCTGTTCTTAATATTCTATTTCCTAATGTTACAATTTTTGCTCCATTTTGCTTTAATATTTCAACATCCTTTTCTTCTAAACCGCCTTCTGGTCCAACAATAACTGCAATCTTTATTTTATCACTTAATCTAATATGTTCTTTTAGGCTTACTAGTTCATGTTTTATTGTGTTATTTTTTTCATTTTCATATGCAACTATTACAATGTCATATTCTTTAATCAGTTTAGTGATTTTTTCTATATTGACTATATTTTTTATTTCAGGTATTGTGTTTCTTCCACTTTGTTTTGCGGCACTTTCTGCAATCTTTTGCCATCTTGCTATTTTTTTAGATTCATCTTTTGAATCTATTTTTACTACACATCTTTTCATTGCTACTGGAATAATTGCATTCGCACCTAATTCAACTGATTTTTGGATTATTAATTCCATCTTGTCTGCTTTGGGTAGTCCTTGATATATATCAACTTCTATTTTATTTTCATAGCTCTGTAATTCTTCTATAATTTTAGTTAAAATACTTGTGTCTTCTATCTCTTCGATTTTACATATGTATGATTTTTCATTGTCTTGATTACATATTTCTATATGTTCACCAATCTGCTTTCTAAGTACATTTTTTATGTGTTTTATATCTTCTCCTATTATTCTTATTGTATTTTTTTCTACTTGTTCGTTTTTAACAAAAAATCTTGGCATATTTTTCTCCTTTAATGTATTTATTATATTACTTTTTTTATTTTTTGGCAAGATTAAGAAGTTTATTTCTAGTTTCTATACTTTCAACTGCTATCATTTTATTATTATCTATTAAATATTTAGTAGTATTATCAATTATAAGCAATAAAGTCTTATCTAAGTCCTCTTTAGCTAGCTTTCTCTCTGCATCTAAATCAAATGCTTCTACTTTTCTTGTTAATTCTATTTTATCTGATATATATATTATTTTTGCAAGTATATCCATTTCTGGATTTGTTGTTGTGTGATATTCTATTGCTTTTGCAATTTGTTCACTAATACCGTATTTTTTTCTTGCTATATCTGCCCCTATTTTTCCATGCAATATTTTAGCATTTAACATTTCGAATTCAGTTACTTCAATATTGTTTTTTTCTGCATATTTTAACATTTCTTCTTCAGACATTTCTTTAGCATTGTCATGTAATAGACCAGCGATTTTAGCATCCACAACATCAACTCCATAAACTCTAGCAAGTTCTTCTGCCATATTCATTACACTTATCGAATGATTATATCTTTTTTCTGATAATATTTCTTTTAAATCAGTTTCTATTTTTTCTATTAGTTCCATTTTTTCTCTTTCCCTCTATTATAATTTTAGAGGTATAGTAAACTATACCTCCAGTCTTACATTATTTTAACCAATTTGGATTTGCTAAATACCAATCTATAGTTTTTACAATTCCATCTTCGAATTTTGTTTCAGGTTCCCATCCTAATTCTGTTTTTATTTTTGTTGGGTCTATTGCATATCTGTAATCATGTCCTTTTCTATCAGCAACATGTTCAATTAAATCTTCTGATTTTCCTAAACGTTTTAATATAAGTCTTACTATTTCTATATTTCTCTTTTCATTATGTCCACCTATATTATATCTTTCTCCTGCTCTACCATTGTGGAATACCATGTCTATTGCTTTACAATGGTCTTCTACATATAACCAATCTCTGATATTTTTTCCTTCACCATATACAGGTAATTTTTCGTTATTTAGAGCTAATTTAATCATATGAGGAATTAATTTTTCATTGTGTTGATATGGTCCATAATTGTTTGAACAGTTTGTTACAGTTACATTCATTTTATATGTTGTATGATATGCTAGTGCAACTAAGTCTGAACTTGCTTTAGATGCTGAATATGGGCTACTTGGTTGGATTGGAGATGTTTCTGTAAAATATCCTGTTTCTCCTAACGCACCATATACTTCATCTGTTGAAATGTGTACGAATTTGTTTTCTGAGCCTTCTCCCCATGCTCTTCTAGCTGCTTCTAACAATGTATGTGTTCCTAATACATTTGTTTTTGTAAATACAAATGGTGTTTTTATACTATTGTCAACATGTGATTCTGCCGCAAAATGAATAACTCCATTAACTTGATATTTTTCAAATATTTCTTGCATTTTTTCAAAGTCACATATATCAGCTTGTATAAATGTAATTTTATCTTTCACTTTATCTAAATTTGCTAAATTTCCTGCATATGTTAATTTATCTACTACTATTATGTTATAGTCAGGATGTTTATTTACAAAATATTCTGCGAAATTTGCTCCTATAAATCCTGCTGCTCCTGTTACTATTATATTTTTCATTTTCAATGCTCCTTTATTTTAAATTTTCAAATAGATTTGTTGCTTTTAATTCTTTTAATGATGGCCATTTTGCATCTTTTTCAGATGTTAACAAATCTTCTGGTTTTAAGTCTCCCATTGGCCATTCTATTCCTATATCTGGGTCATCAAATTTTAAACCACCTTCTGCTTCGTGATTGTATATATCATCACATTTATAAGCAAATTCTGCTTCATCTGATAATACTAAAAATCCATGTGCAAATCCCTTTGGAATCATAAACATTTTTTTATTTTCTTCTGTTAGGATTACTCCTTCCCATTTTCCATATGTTTTGCTTCCTGGACGTAAATCTACTGCTACATCAAATACTTCACCTTTAATACATCTTACTAGTTTGGCTTGTGTATTTTCTTTTTGGAAATGTAAACCTCTTAAAACACCTTTTTTAGATTTTGATTGATTATCTTGAACAAAATCATAATCTAAACCTATTTCAGCAAAGTCAGCTTTGCTGTATGTCTCCATAAAATATCCTCTATTATCTCCAAAGACTGTTGGTTCTATTATACATACTCCATCTATTAAAGTATCTATTCTTTTAAATTTTCCCATTTTTATCCTTCTTTCTATGTTTTTCTAATAATTATTAATTATTTCTTCTAATTGTTTTAACCCTTCTTTTTCTTCCAAGGTAGTTTGCCTTCTATTAAAACTTTCTTTTATTTTAGAAAATCTTTCTACAACATTTTCAATTTTGTTTAAATCTTCATTTCTAGCTTTTATTATTGCCTCTTTTGCAGTCTGATACTCAAATTCATGTTCTACATGCATTTTTCTATAATTTCCATATATTAAGATAGGCTTTTTAACTTCATTTCCTCTTTTATATATTTCTAAAATATCACAACATTCATTTTGTTCTATTGTTTGCACAACACTTGGTATGCTTTTATAGTTTTCGTTGTAACTAACCGGATTAAAAAATCTTCCCCATGCTCGTGCTTCTATCTGCTTCTCATATCTCTCATATGCTGATAATAAGCTCTCAATATAAGATACAGCAAGTACTCTAATTATTACCTGAAAATTATTTTCCTTTAACTCTTTTATTCTATTTAAAATTCTTTCATTTCTTAAAGTACATTCAAATATAAAATTATATTTGTTTTCTATAGCATAATTTAATATTTCATTAGTCCAATTGGCACTATCTTTTTCTACAATTTCACAATATTTTGTAGGATGTTTTATTGCAATCTCCCCTGCATTAGGGTGAAATGGCTTATAATCATCTGTTGTAATAATTACAATATTATTATCATGGAAAGTGCTTTTAGAATATCCTATTAAAGAACCTTTTCCAGCACCAGGTTGAGCTCCTACTATTATCGCTGTAGGTTTTTCGACAGGTCTTGCATTACTAAAAACCATTTTTTTAATAACATTAAATATTTCTTGATGTTGTTTTTCAGAAAGTTTATATTGCTCAGTCAAGTCTATTATTCCATTCATTTTTTAATTCTTCCCCATAAACATTTATAATCTTATCCATAACATTAATGTCCCCACTATATAGTTGGTCTCTTTCATCTGTAAGTCTATTCATTTCGTTATAGTAAGCCTTACTTCCAGTATCATAAAACTGCATTGTTACTTTTGACATTTTATCAGCTAATATCTCTATTGCTACATCCATTTTGACAAAATTATTCATATTTTATGTTTCACCTCTATTAAAGAATTTTTCCTTCAGCTAAATTCTTTAAATATTTTCCATATTCAGTTTTTAAAAATGGTTTTATTATTTCTAATAATTTATCTTTATCAATCCATTTTTTTCTGTATGCAATTTCTTCTGGGCATGAAACTTGCATTCCTTGTCTATTTTCTATTGTTTTTACAAAATTAGCAGCTTCTAATAAATCAGAATGTGTTCCAGTATCAAGCCAAGCTAATCCTCTACCAAGTCTTTCTACTTTTAGTCTTTTTTGTCTTAAATATTCCTCATTAACTGCTGTTATTTCTATTTCGCCCCTTGCAGATGGTTTAACTTGTTTTGCAATTTGTACTACATCATTTGGATAGAAATACAATCCAGGCACACATAAATTTGATTTAGGGTTTTCTGGCTTTTCTTCAAGTGATATAGCATTATTGTTCTCATCCATTTCTACAACGCCATATGCTCTAGGGTCTTTTACAGGATATCCAAATATTGTTGCGAAATCATGCTCATTTGATACTCTTTCTAGTTTTTCTGTTAAACTTTGTCCAAAAAATATATTATCTCCTAGAACCATTGCTACATCATCATCACCAATAAATTCTTCACCTATTATAAAGGCATCTGCCAATCCTCTTGGTTTATCCTGAACTGCATAGCTAAATCTCATTCCCCATTTAGAGCCATCTCCTAATAATTCTTCAAATACTTTTACATCTCTAGGAGTAGATATGATTAATACATCTCTAATATTTGATAACATCAACATTGATAATGGATAATAAATCATTGGTTTGTCATATACTGGCATAATTTGTTTTGAAATTGCAAGTGTTAGTGGGTATAGTCTTGTTCCACTTCCTCCTGCTAAGATTATTCCTTTTCTATTTTTCATACTAAAACTTCCTTTCTACTTTTCCATTGTTTGTTCTATATTTTTTGTTTCTTCAAGATATCTTTTTAAACCATCTTTCCAATCTGGAATTTTAATTCCACATGCTTCTAGTTTTGCTTTTGACATTTGAGAATTAAATGGTCTTTTGGCTTGTGTAATTTTCATCATTTCTATATATTCTTCTGTTGTTACAGGATTTACTTTACAGTTAATTCCTTGTTCTGCGAGTATTTCTTTTGTAAATTCATACCATGTTGTATATCCTTCATTTGTAGCATTATATATACCATAAGGTATTTTTTTAGCTATTGCTTGATATATTATTTCTGTTAAATCTTTTGCATATGTAGGGCTTCCGTGTTGATCTGCTACTACATTTATCTCATCTCTTGTTGAACCTAATTTTGTCATTGTTTTCACAAAATTATTTCCACCAACTCCATATAGCCATGCTGTTCTGAAAATATAGTATTCTTCCATATTTTCTTCAATTCCTTGTTCACCACGTAATTTAGTTTTTCCATATGCTGTTACAGGTGCTTTAGGGGCATCTTCTTTATAATCTTTAGAAACATCTAAGTCTCCTCCAAATACATAATCAGTTGAAATATGTACTAATTTTGCTCCAGCACTTTTAGCAGCTTTTGCTAGATTTGCTGGTCCATCTCCATTTATTTTGTCTGCTAATTCATAATTTTCTTCTGCTTTATCTACAGCAGTATATGCTGCACAATTTATAATATATTCTGGTTTTAGATTCATTACATACTCCATTACCGCTTTTTCATTTGTGATATCTAATTCAGAAACATCTGTTGCTATTATTTCGTTTTCTTTACTGAATTTTTCTTTTACTTCTTTAGCTAACATTCCATTAGCTCCTGTTACTAAAATTTTCATATTTATCTTCCTTTCACATTTTAGTATTTATTTTTTTCGTGTCTATCATATCATTAAATACAAAAAAGTACAAGTTTTTTCTTGTACTTTTTTACTATTTTTTTATTTATTAAGTCCTTTTCTTCCTGGATAAATTGCAATATCATCTAATTCATTTTCAATATTTAATAATCTGTTGTATTTTGCAACTCTATCTGTTCTACATGGTGCACCAGTTTTTATTTGACCAGCATTTGTAGCTACTGCAACATCTGCTAATGTTGTATCTTCTGTTTCACCACTTCTATGTGATACAACTGCTGTGTATCCGTTTTTCTTTGCTAATTCTATTGCATCTAATGTTTCTGTTAATGTTCCGATTTGGTTTAATTTGATTAATATACTGTTAGTAACTCCTAAATCAAGACCTTTTTGTAATCTCTTAATATTTGTTACGAATAAATCGTCACCAACTAATTGAACTTTTTCTCCTAATCTATCTGTTAGTTTTTTCCATCCATTCCAATCTTCTTCTGCTAATCCATCTTCTACAGAAATTATTGGATATCTTTCACATAAATCAGCTATGAAATCTATCATTTCATCACATGTTTTTGTAACACCTATTTTCCAGAAGTGATAGCATCCTTCTTTTCCTATTTTCTTAGCTTCATCATACATTTCTGTTGCAGCTAAATCTAATGCTAAGCAAACTTCTTCTCCTGGTTTATATCCAGCTTCTTTAATTGCTTCTACAATTAGGCTAAGTGCTTCGTCTTCATCTTTAACATTTGGTGCAAACCCACCTTCGTCTCCAACACCTGTTCCTAAACCTTTAGCTTTTAATACTTTCTTTAATGTATGATAAATTTCAGCACACATACGTAAACATTCTTTGAATGATTTTGCTCCAACTGGCATAATCATAAATTCTTGCACACTTAATGTTGAATCTGCATGTTTTCCACCATTCATGATGTTCATCATTGGAACTGGCATTGTTTTTGCGTTAACTCCACCAATATATTTATATAATTCCATTCCTAATGATTCTGCAGCAGCTTTTGCAACTGCTAAAGATACACCTAATGTTGCATTTGCTCCTAATTTTCCTTTATTTTCTGTTCCATCTAATTCGATAAGTGTTTTATCTATTGCTGGTTGGTCATATGCATTCATTCCTTCTAGTTCAGGTGCTATTATTGTATTTACATTTTCAACTGCTTTTAATACACCTTTTCCCATATATCTTGATGGATCTCCATCTCTTAATTCTACCGCCTCAAATGCTCCTGTTGAAGCTCCTGATGGTACCATTGCTGTTCCAACTGAACCATCTATTAATTCTACTGTTACTTGAACAGTTGGGTTTCCTCTTGAGTCTAATACTTCTAAAGCTTCTACGCTTTCAATTTCTAAATAATTTTTCATTTTAAATACATCCTTTCTTTTTTTATTTTTCCATGATATTACTTGTTACATAATATCTGGTTTTTTACTTTAGGTTCTTTTTTTTTTAATGCAAGATATTCTACTTTTTGAGTTTCTTTAATATCTGTTGTTTCATATGTTATTATGTTTGCATGCATTTTTTGATAAATTCCAACATCATATTCTTCATCTTTTTGTCTACTTGGTCTTCTGTTATTTAAATATTGTTCTACTGCTATTTTCTCCTTTTTTCCATGTGGTTCAATATGTAAATATTTTTGCCTCCAGAAAATATGATGAGCATAATATTCACTTTGTCCTCCTAGTAAATCATCATAATTATATTCTATTTTAAATCTATTATTTTTTATAGATATTGTTATGTTAGACCATATTTTTTGGTTTTCATCCTCAAATTCTTCTCGTAATAATTTTATCTCATCATATAATAAATCAACAAGCTTCATATATTCATCTTCTTCAATATCATATTTGTTTGGTACTTCATATACATTTACAAATTTTCTTTTTAACAATCCTTTAGGCATAAAGTAGAAATACATTTCTCCTGTTTGTACCTTTCCAAGTCTATCTATTATTGAAGCATATAAATATAATTCTTCCCATTTTCCTGGAACAGCATAAAATATCTTTTGTTGGATTTCTTCATATATTTTTTTTAGTCTTTTGCTATTTTTTAACAACTTATTCACCCTTTATTTTACTAGAATACTTTCTCCTGTCATTTCTTTTGGTTTTTCAATATTTAATAACTCTAACATTGTTGGTGCTAGGTCTGCTAGTTTTCCTTCTTTTATTTTTAAATTTTCATTTTCTGTTATTAATATTAATGGTACAGGATTTGTTGTGTGTGCTGTATGAGGTTCTCCTGTTTTATAATCAATCATTTGTTCACAATTTCCATGGTCTGCTGTTATTAACATTGTTCCGTGATGTTCCAATATTGCATTTACTACTTTACCTACACATTCGTCAATTGTTTCAACTGCTTTTATTGCAGCTGGTAAACTTCCTGTATGTCCTACCATATCTGGATTTGCAAAATTTAATATTATTGCATTATATTTGTCAGCATTTATTGCTTCTACAACCTTTTCTGTAACTTTTCTTGCACTCATTTCAGGTTGCATATCATATGTTGCAACTTTGGGAGATGGCACCAATATTCTGTCTTCTCCAGGATATTGTTTTTCTTCTCCTCCATTAAAGAAAAATGTAACATGTGCATATTTTTCTGTTTCTGCAATACGTAATTGTGTTAATCCATTTTTACTAATTATTTCTCCAAATGTATTTACTAATGGTTCTTTTTTGAATGCTATTTTTACGTTTGGCATTGTTTCATCATAATTTGTAAAACATACAAAATAAGTATCCATTTTCTTTGTTTCAAAATCTTCAAAGTTTTTATCAACTATTGCTCTTGTTATTTCTCTAGCTCTATCTGGTCTAAAATTAAAGAATATTACAGAATCATGTTCTTGTATTGTTGCAATAGGAGTATCTCCATTGCATATTACAGTTGGTTCTACAAATTCATCAAACACTTCTTTTTGATATGAATCTTCTATTGCTATTGTTGCAGATGTTGATTTGTTTCCTTCTCCGTTTACTAATGCATCATAACATTTTTTAACTCTATCCCATCTTTTATCTCTATCCATTGCATAATATCTTCCAGATAGACTTGCAATTTTTCCAATTCCTTTTTCTCTCATTTTTTCTTCTAATTGTGTAATATATCCCTCTGCTGATGCAGGTGGTGTATCTCTACCATCTAAGAAACAATGTACGTATACATTTTCAAAGTCTCTTCTTTTTGCCATTTCTAGTAGTCCATATAGATGACGTATATGGCTATGAACTCCACCATCTGATAAAAGCCCTAATATGTGTAATTTTGAATTATATTTTTTACAATTTTCTATCGCCTCAATAAATTCTGGAATTGCAAAGAAATCTCCATCTTCTATTGATTTTGTTATTTTGGTTAATTCTTGATATACAATTCTACCTGCTCCTATATTTGTGTGCCCTACTTCTGAATTTCCCATTTGACCTTCTGGTAATCCAACTTTTAACCCACTTGTATAGATTTTAGTTGTTTGATATTTTTTCATTAGTTTGTCTATATTAGGTGTATTGGCTAATTTAACAGCATTTCCATCTTTTTTATCATTTATTCCAAATCCATCTAATATCATTAGCATTACTGGTTTTGTTTCCATATTTCCATCCCTTTCTGCATTTTTTTAAGCTTTTAGTCATCAAATTTAACTATTTTTGAGAACTCTTCTGCTTTCAAACTTGCGCCTCCTACAAGTCCTCCATCAATATCTGACATTTCAAATAATTCTTTTGCATTTGATGATTTTACACTTCCACCATACTGTATTATAACTCCTTCTGCCTCATTTTGTCCATATATTTCTGCCAATTTTTTTCTTATTTGCATAATTGTGTTATTTGCATCTTCTTTTGTAGCTGTTTTACCTGTCCCTATTGCCCATATTGGTTCATATGCTACTATAATTTTTCCTAAATTTTCTGATGCAATTCCTTCAAATGCTTTTGCTATTTGATTTGTTACAATTGTTTCTGTTTCTCCAGCTTCTCTTTGTTCTAATGTTTCTCCAACACATACGATTGGTTTTAATCCGTGTGCTAATGCTGATTTAATCTTTTTATTTACTGTTTCATCTGTTTCTGCGAAATATTGCCTTCTTTCAGAATGTCCTATTATTACATATTCTACTCCAATTGATTTTAACATTGGTGCTGAAACTTCTCCTGTATATGCACCTTTTTCTTCCCAGTGCATATTTTGTGCTCCTATTTTTATATTAGTTCCTTGAACATGTAATAATGCATAAAATAAATCAGTATATGGTACACATAAAATCACTTCATTTTTTGTATCTTTAACTAATGGTGTTAATTCTTGAATGAAATCTATAGTTTCATTTGGAAGCATATTCATTTTCCAGTTTCCTGCTATTACTTTTCTTCTCATTGTTTTAACCTCCTATTTCTAATTATTTCAAGCAATTCATTTTTTGCTTTTTCTGAATAATCATTTACAAAAACATAATCAAATTGTTTTTGTAAATCTTTATTATTCTCATATTCTTTTATATGTTCGTCAATTTCTTTTAGACGTTTTTCTTCAACTTCTTTTGATAATTCTCTTTTTCGTAGTTCTTGTTTAGCTCTTTCTAAATCATTTGGTATCATATAGATTGCAAATACATTTCTAGCATTTTTCTTAAATTCATAAATCGTATTATAATGTACTTCTGTCACTTGATTTGCGTCCGAATTCAAATCTTCTTTTCTATATGCATATTTTGAGCCTAAAAATTCGAAATCTACTACTATTTTATTTTCTTTTTTTAATTTTTCAAATGTTTCTTCACTAACAAATTCTTTGTCTATCCCATCTATTTCGCCTGTTCTTTTTGATCTAGTTGTTACAATAACTAGATTTTTAAAATTTAATTCTTGTGAAATTACATTCTTAAAAAAAGATTTTCCTGTTCCTGTTACTCCTGATAATGTTACTATCATCTTTGTACCTTTCCTATTTCTTTATTATTATAAACATTCCTTACTTTTTTGAAGATTTTTTCATAATCGTAATTTTTAGGAAATTTAGTTCTTCCACTTTTTATTAATTCAAATGTTTCTTCTAATGGTAACCAAACAATTTTGTCTATTTCTTCTTTTTGAAATACAACATCAGAATTGTTTCTTTTTAAGCAATAAAATGTAATAAAGAAATTTTTATTCTTTCCTGAGCTTTCAAATTTCAAAGGCACTGCATCTGGAGTTATTTTTACCACATTTACTGCCTCTTTTAATTGTATTCCTAATTCTTCTTTTAATTCTCTTACCATGGCTTGTGTTTGAGTTTCCTCTCCGTCAACATGTCCTGAACATAGGTCTAATTTTCCAGGAGTAAGCCCTTTATTTACTCGCTTTTCAATAAGAACTTCTCCTTTTTCATTTATTACAAAACACGTTACACCATTAAGCCATTCATCTTCATTTAATTGCTTTTCTTTATTTTTATCTATTAATCTTCTTAATTTTCCTTCTTTGTCATATACTTGATATTGTATTGTTTTCATATTCTACATCCTTTATTTATCTTGTAAGCATTCAATTCCTGGTAATTTTTTACCTTCTAAGAATTCAAGTGAAGCTCCACCACCTGTTGAAATATGTGTCATTTTATCAGCCAATCCTGCTTTTTCAACTGCTGCTGCCGAATCTCCACCACCAATTATTGTTGTAGCATCTAATTCTGCTAATGCATGTGCAATTGCATTTGTTCCAATTGCAAATTGGTCAAATTCAAATAATCCTAAAGGTCCATTCCATACAACTGTTTTAGCTGTTTTTAATTCATTCTTGAACATTTCTATTGTTTTTTCTCCAATATCAAATCCTTCCCATCCTTCTGGAATATCTGTCCAAGCTACTGTTTTACTTTCTGTATCTGGTTTAAATTCTTTTCCTACCTTTGTATCAATTGGCAATAAGAATTTTACACCTTTTTCTTCTGCTTTTTTCATTAAGTTCAATGCTAATTCACATTTATCTGGTTCACATAGTGAATTTCCAACTTCATATCCTTGCGCTTTAAAGAATGTGTATGCCATTCCTCCACCTATCATCAATGTATCTACTTTTTCTAATAGACTGTCAATTACTCCTATTTTATCAGAAACTTTTGCTCCACCTAATATTGCTACAAATGGTCTTTCTGGATTGTTTAATGCTTCTCCTAAGAATTTTAATTCTTTTTCTATCAAAAATCCTGATACAGCTGGTAAATAATGTGATACACCTTCTGTTGATGCATGTGCTCTATGTGCTGTTCCAAATGCATCATTTACAAATACTTCTGCCATACTTGCTAATTCTTTTGCAAATTCTGGGTCATTATCTGTTTCTTCTCTATGGAACCTTACATTTTCAAGTAACATTACTTGTCCTTCTTGTAAGTTTTCAGCTAATGATTTTGCACTTTCTCCAATAACATCTTTTGCCATTAATACTTCTTGTCCTAATTGTTTTGATAATTCTTTTGCAACTGGTGCTAGAGAAAATTCTGGCTTAACTTCTCCCTTTGGTCTCCCTAAGTGAGATGCTAAGATTATTTTACAATTTTGTTCAATTAAATATTTTATAGTTGGTAATGCTGCAACTATTCTTCTATTATCTGTAATATTCTGATTTTCGTCCATTGGTACATTAAAATCACATCTTACAAATACTTTTTTTCCTTTTAAATCTATGTCTCTTACTGTTTTTTTACTCATTAAAAATTCCTCCTTGTATTTAAAAAAAGCATTAAAAGGCCAGAGGCTAGAAGCCCCTAACCTTGAAATTTTATTGATGGTCAACTGATGCCATATAGCATGCTAAGTCGATTAATTTATTTGAATATCCCCATTCGTTGTCATACCAAGCTACTAATTTAACAAATGTATCTGTTAACATTATTCCTGCTGTTGCATCAAATATTGATGTATGCATATCTGAAACAAAGTCTGATGAAACTACAGCTTCGTCTGTATATTCCATTATTCCTTTCATTTCATTTTCTGTAGCTCTTTTTACAGCTGCACAAATTTCTTCATATGTTGTTGGTTTTTCTAGGTTAACTGTTAAGTCAACAACTGAAACATCAACTGTTGGTACTCTGAATGCCATACCTG
>OLNW01000969.1_pt1 | contig 30848 bp, 22 predicted proteins | sample 1672121 | NCBI WGS metagenome assembly OLNW01 (sample SAMEA3136648, study PRJEB25190) | human gut metagenome
CCGCCGCGACTAAAGTCACAAATATAGGGTATCGGTTCTCTTCCCGGGCGTCTGTTTGTCTAACGAATTAAATAGTAAATTAAATCAGTGGACGTATATTTTTGCAGAGTGTATAATGGACTTATAAATTTTACAGGGAGGAATAAAAAGTGAAGAAAATGATGAAAAAAATGATGAAAAAAACGTTTAGCTTGCTGCTGATTTTTATGCTGGCTTTTACTATGATTCCGACAAGTACATTGAAAGTATCTGCTAAAGCAGCGGCAGCGACTACACAGGCAAAGAAAGCAACAACAAAGACAGCAAAAAAGACAGCAAAAAAGAAAAAAAAGACAAAAGCAAAGAAGCAGAGAACTGTATTTATAGCGGCTGGACACCAGCAGAGAGGAATCTCTTCTACAGAAAGATTAGCGCCAGGTTCTTCCAGAAGAAAAGCAAAACTGACATCTGGTACTGCTGGTGTACGTACGCATATCCCAGAATATAAGACTAATCTTGCAATTGCAAAAGCGACAAAAAAAGAGCTGAAGAAGAGAGGATATAAAGTAATAATGCTCCGAACAACCAATAATTGTCCACTTTCTAACCAGCAGAGAACGAAGAAAGCGAATAAGAGTGGTGCGGATATCCATATATGTATTCACTGTAATGCATCAGGAGCAAGTGCGAGAGGTCCTTTGGTTTGTGTTCCCGGAAGTTCACGTTATGTTGGAAAGAAGATATTTAACAGTTCACGCCGTCTTGGAAGCTGCCTGTTAAGTTCCGTAGCAAAAGCTGTGAATAAGAAAAGTCACGGAACAATCCGCTCAGATTATTATACAACTATTAACTGGGCAAAGATTCCTACAATGATTTTAGAGTGTGGTTTCCTCACAAATCCAACAGAGGACCGTCAGTTGAATTCTTCTTCTTACCAGAAGAAACTTGCGAAGGGAATTGCGAATGGCGTAGATAAATATTTCAAATAGTATCGTTTTATGTAGTACCTGCATTTACAATTCTATCTTTTCATGCTATAATTCTTGGTTGGTTTGTTTTAGAGAGCGTGTGTGGTTCATATCTTGCAGAAAGCATTTATGAAATACGTTTGAGAAGTATAAAACAAAAACAAGATTAAAAAATGTAATATAGCAAATTACATAAAATACATAAGGAGGAAAAGATGGAAAATCAGGGGAACATGCAGAGCGGGAAAAAAGCGGCAGTAATCTATTTTCTGGCCGCTTTTTTTATTGCGTGCATAGGAATTGCAGGGGCTAATTATTTAAAAGGAGAGCTTGGCCTTTCTGCTGAAGAATTGGTAAAAAAAGTAGAACTGACTGTAGAAATAGCAGTATTATTAGGAATTGCAATAGCAGTACGTCATCTGCTAAAGAAAAGAAATAGAAAGATAGCAGGTATTATTGTTTTTCTTTTTGTTGCGGGAGTTTTTTCATGGCAGAATTCTGGAATCTGGCAGGAAAGCCAGTTGAAGCCGCAGCGATTAGAAACACCGGAAAGTGAATTTGATCGTTATGATATTAAAGATGGTCATTTTACAGTGGCAGAGGCAAACGCAAATATTGTAAAAGAAATTAATGTAGATTATCTTGATAATGTTACGGTACATTTTTCAAAACCAGTTACACAGAAAGTTATTGTGCGTGTTCTGTATGAGACAAAGACACAGCATGGATTTGATAATAAAACAAGAAAAATGCGTGTAAAAGTTCATAAGGGAGAGACAGTAGGCTGTGTTTCAATGAAAGTAAAAGATGTTACGAGAATTAAAATTGGTATCGGAAGAAAGATTGGAACACAGTTTGATTATGGATATACCGAAATTAATGGAAATTATGCAGCACGCATGCATCAAAAGAAAGTCAGCATGGCGAAATATTTTGTGCTTTTCATGCTGATTCCGGCAGGATATTTTATATTAGCAGCAGGAAAGAAGTGGCAGGAGAAAACGGATAAAAATATTTGCCTGCGAATTTTATCTTTTCCATTTGGATTTATAACAATTCTTTCACTATTTGCCACCTTCCTTGTAGTGAATTTAGTAGAATGGGTGAAGATGACATGTGGAAATGTTTCATTTTCCATTATCCTTTTACAGCTTACAAGTCCGATAAAAGGAACAGATAGCGGAATTATAAACAGTATCATCAAGACGGCAGTAGTTCCGCCGGTACTTCTTGCCGTAGCAGCTGTACTGTGCTATCTTTTCATTGTGCGGGGAATGTATGCATTAGAAGATCTTCCAGTGAAGAAAATTCCAAGATGGAGTAAGATTTGTATAGAAGTAGTTATGGTTGTATTTTTTCTGCATACTGTACAGGTACAGGGAACAGAGATAGGTATGTGGGATTACATACAAAGTGTGAGGGAGAGTTCTGATTTTTATGAAAAAGAATATGTGAATCCTGCAAAGGTAAAGATGACATTTCCTAAGGAAAAGAAAAATCTGATTTACATATTTATGGAATCTATGGAAAGCAGTTACGCAGATAAGGAAGATGGTGGAACTATGGATGATAATTATATTCCGAACCTGACGAAGCTTGCAAGAGAAAATGTACAGTTTACTGATAAGAAAGATGGAAAAGTGGGTGGACCTGTCTGTTTAGAAGCAACAGCGTATACTGCCGGTGGATTGGTAGCACAGACATCTGCAATTAACTTAAAAGTAATGAATTCTGGGGCAGTATCTGACTCATTCCTTCCTAACCTGACAGCACTTGGTGATATCCTTAACAAACAGGGATACAATCAGATGTTTTTGTGTGGAAGTGATGGAGATTTTGCAGGGCGAGATGCCTATTTTAAAACACATAAAGACTATCAGATTGAAGATTATAAAGCCGCAATAAAAGAAGGAGATATCCCAAAAGATTATAAAGTGTACTGGGGTCATGAGGATAAAGTTCTATATGAAAGAGCAAAAAAGAATCTGAAAAAATTATCTAAGGAAGGTAAACCTTTTAATCTTACTATGCTGACGGTAGACACACATTTCCCTAATGGATATATTTGTGATTTATGTGAGAACAAATACGATACCACTTACGGGAATGCAGTAGCCTGTGCAGACCGTCAGGTTTACGACTTTGTACAATGGATAAAGAAACAGGACTTCTATGAAGACACGACAATTATTATTGCCGGAGATCATACTTCTATGGTAGATACAGGAAGTAAGTTCTGGAAAAGTTTAAGCAATGACTATCAGCGTACGGTATATAATGCAATAATTAATCCGCAATGTGCATATAAGAAAAAAGTTACGACAAAGAGAAAGTTTTCTACAATGGATATGTTCCCAACAACATTGGCGGCTCTTGGTGTAGAAATTGATGGGAATAAACTTGGATTAGGAACTAATTTATTTTCAGGAGAAGAGACGTTGAGAGAAGAATTAGGTGCTAATTATATTAATAAAGAACTGAAACGAAACGATAAAATGTATAATCAGTTTTATTAGGAGAAGATTGAAACAGATGAATAAGCAACAAAAGAATTATATAAAAGCTGTAGTAGGATTTGTTTTGGCTGCAATAATCCTCTGTGCAGGAATCATGACTGCCCTTTATCTTATGAGAGAAGAAAAAGGAATGGAAAACCTGATGGCACCAGTATTAAAAAGACTGATTGCAGGCATTTTGCTCTTTGGCCTTACTGTGTGTTGGAGACATTTTTTAAAAAAATCTGTCAGTAAAGTAGCAGGGATAATAGTTATTGTGCTTCTTAGTTTATTTTTTGCATGGCATATTTCTGGAATTCCGCAGGAAAAAGCATTAAAACCGCAGAATGTGAATCTGGAAAAAGCAGAATTTCGTGGGTATGAGATAAATGGAAATCATTTTCTTATTAAAGAAGCAAGACCTTTTATAAAGTATAAGATGCAGTCCTCGAAAATTGCCAATGTAAAAGTATATTTTGCAGAACCAGTGGCGCAGGATACAGATGTAAAAATTTCTTACCAGACCAAAGAAAAGCCTACTTATGAACAGAACCCAAGAGTATGGGCTAATATAAAAAAAGGAAAAAAAATAGCATTTGGAGAGGTAGATGCTACTGGAATAACAAGGATAAAAGTTCGTTTTGGAAGCAAGATAGGGCAGCAGTTTGTATTAGATCATATAGAATTAAATGCAAATTACAGGGAGCGTGTGCAGAAAAAACAGATAACAATGATAATTTATTTTATGATGTTTTTGCTTATGCCGGCTTGCTATTTGCTATTATCTCATGCGGTTGAACTTCAGAAGAGGACGGATTAGAACAAAATATTGAAAGTATTATCATTTCCGTTTGGTTTATTAGTTCCGGTAGCCTTATTTATAACACTGCTGGCCTGTAGTATGGTTACATGGCTTAAAAGTACATGTGGGGATGTTTCATTTTCCATTATTGTGCTGCAGCTTACCAGTCCGATAAAAGGAACGGACAGTGGCGTAATAAACAGTATTATAAAAACAGGAATTATTCCGCCGCTCCTTGTTACGCTTACGATTAGCATAGTTTATCTTATTATGGTAAGAGTATTATATAATCTTGAAGATTTACCTGTAAAAAAGGTTCCTGCATGGACTAAAATCTGTCTGGAAATTATTCTGCTCATTGTCCTGGTTGGAACAATACAAATTCAGGGAACAAAAGTAGGTATGTGGGAGTATATAAAAAGTGTTCAGGAGAAAACGGATTTCTATGAAAAATATTATGTAAACCCAGCTAAGACAAAACTTGATTTTCCATCTCAAAAAAGAAATTTGATTTATATATTTATGGAATCAATGGAAAGTAGTTATGCCGATCAGGAAGATGGCGGTATCATGGATGATAATTATATTCCGAATCTGACAAAATTGGCGAAGGAAAATATAAATTTTTCAGATAAGGCGGATGGAAAGCTAGGTGGGCCAACTTGTTTAGAGGCAACGGCTTATACGGTTGGAGGAATGGTTGCACAGACAGCAGCAATTAATTTAAAGCTTCATAATTCGGGATCTATGTTTGGAAACTTTCTTCCTAATTTAACAACAATGGGAGATATTCTTAATAAAGAAGGATACCAGCAGGTGTTTTTGTGTGGAAGTGAGGGAGACTTTGCCGGAAGAGATACATACTTTACAAGCCACAAAGATTTTCATATAGAAGATTATAATGCAGCGAAAAAAGAAGGATTCATTGCGCCGGATTACAAAGTATTTTGGGGTCATGAAGACGAAATATTATATAAACGTGCGAAGAAGCAGCTCGAACAGCTTTCTTCGTCTGACAAACCATTTAATCTTACAATGCTGACGGTGGATACGCATTTTCCACGAGGTTATAAATGCCGACTTTGTAAAGATAAATATAACAGACAATATGCTAATGTAATTGCCTGTGCAGACCAGCAGATATATGACTTTGTAGAATGGATAAAAAAACAGGATTTTTACAAAAATACGACAATTGTTATAGCTGGTGATCATACGACAATGGTCGATACGTCCGATCCGATATGGAGTAATTTAAATAATAATTATAAAAGAACCGTGTATAATACAATTATCAATGCTGATTGTACTTATAAAGAAAATGTGACCGAAAACAGAGATTTTTCTACAATGGATATGTTTCCAACGACATTAGCAGCCTTGGGAGTACAGATTGATGGAAATCGCCTGGGATTAGGAACGAACCTGTTCTCTGGTCAAAAAACACTTCCAGAGAAATTAGGAAGAGGATATATCAATCAGGAATTAAAGAAAAACGACAAAGAATATAATGGATTTTATTAACTTCTGATTGTGTAGCAAGGGAGACGCCCTCTGGGAATGAAATAAGGATTATTTCATTCCCAGAGGGCGTCTCCCTTGCCTGCGGCAAATCAGAAATTATTTCGTCAGAATGGAGAGTATTTTATTGGAACGTGCAACAAATGCAGTCATCTCTTCCGGTTTCAGCGGATGATTTGCCAGACGTGCAAGGTCATAGAGCTGCTGGCAGATTGTAGTAGTATTTTCGCTTTCGTCATTGTTTAAAACATACTGAACTAAGTCATTGTTCATGTTAAGGACGAGAGTTTCACCTTCCGCACCAAGTCCTGTGGAGCTGTTGCTCATTCCGTACATTTCCATCATTTCGGACATACGACGTGTTTGTTCAGAAACGGTGATCATAGAAGGCATATCGGCATTTTTCAGCTTTTCAACTTTTACGCTTAAGTTTTCAACACCAGTTGCCTTTTTGAACTTCTCGGAAAGCTTTTCAGTGAGTTCTTTTTCTTCGTTCTCATCAATTGTTTCTTTGAAGTTATCAGTCAGTTCAGAGTCGATACGCAGGAATTTTACTTCTGGATTTCTCTGCTCTAAGTGAGTGATAAATGTTGTATCAATCTGGTGTGTCAGGTAGATGGCATCAATTTCCTGTTCTTTGAACATATTGATATACTGAGACTGTGCTACTTCATCTGTGATATAGAAAACATTGTTTTCGTATTTTTCTTTACCAGCTTCAAGATAATCTGGAAGTGTAACATATTTGCCCTCCATGTTCTTGAAGATGATGTAATCTTTCATCTTATCGTTAAATTTCTGGTCACGGATGCAGCCAAACTTAATGAATGGGCTGATGTCATCCCAGTATTTTTCATAGTTTTCACGATCGGTCTTGCACATACCGGAAAGCTTTTCCGCAACTTTCTTAGTGATGTAGTTAGAAATTTTCTTAACAAAACCGTCATTCTGTAATGCACTTCTTGATACGTTCAGTGGAAGGTCTGGACAGTCAATGCATCCCTTTAATAATAAGAGGTATTCAGGAATAACTTCTTTAATATTATCTGCGATAAATACCTGATTGTTATATAACTTAATTGTTCCCTCGATTGTATCATATTTTGTATTGATTTTAGGGAAATAAAGGATACCTTTTAAGTTAAATGGATAATCCATGTTCAAATGAATCCAGAATAAAGGCTCTTTATAATCGTGGAATACATCACGGTAAAATTCTTTATATTCTTCATCAGTACAGTCGTTTGGATGCTTTGTCCATAATGGATGAATCTGGTTGATTGGCTTAGGTGCATCATCTTCTTCCTCTTCTTCCTCTTCAAGAGTTACTTCGGAATCACCATCTTCTGTATCAGCGTTATTTTCTTTTGCATCAGCGTCCTTTACGTCTACGTCAATTACCTTTTCTTCAGCATCCTTTTTGGCAGCTTCCTCAGCCTTTTTCGCTTCTTCTTCCTCATTTACAAAGTAAATTTCAACTGGCATGAAAGAACAGTATTTGTTAAGAACTTCGCGGCAGCGGTATTCATTACAGAATTCATAACTCTCATCGTTGAGGTAAAGAGTAATTGTTGTACCACGCTCTGCTTTATCACCATCTTCCATATCAAATTCTGTACCACCATCACATTCCCAGTGAACTGGTGTAGCGCCTTCTTTATAAGAAAGAGTATCAATAGTAACCTTATCGGCAACCATAAATGCAGAATAGAAACCAAGTCCGAAATGACCGATAATCTGCTCATCACTTGCTTTGTCTTTGTACTGTTCCATGAAAGCAGCAGCACCAGAAAAAGCAATCTGATTGATGTATTCGTCTACTTCGTCCTCTGTCATACCAATACCATTATCAATAAAGGTAAGAGTCTTGTCAGTAGGATTAATACGAACTTCTACTTTATACTTCTCATCGTCAGCTTCTTCAAATTCACCCATAACAGAAAGCTTTTTCAGCTTTGTTACAGCATCGCATCCGTTACTTACTAACTCACGGATGAAAATGTCGTGGTCAGAATAGAGCCACTTCTTTATAATAGGAAAAATATTTTCACTGTTAATTGATAAACTTCCCTGTTTAGCCATAATAAGCATCTCCTTAAAATTAATTATATAAATGTAGGCTAATATTCTATGAACTAAGTCAAAAGAACTTCTGACTGGAATATTGCCTTTGTATTTTTATCAATACCATTCTTATACTAATACCAGTTTGCAGGAATGTCAAGAAAAAATTAGCACTCAATATAAATGAGTGCTAACAATTGCGCTTCGCGTTAGCTACATTATGCCAGTAATTTGAGTATTGGCCCTTTCAAATTTAATTTCCTAATGAGTACAATTTTCTGAGAAATACTCAAATTGTCAAACAATAACTTTACCAATTAGTTTCCTGGTTAGCCTGTCGCTTTTGTTTGCTCTAACTAATTTCTCCATTAATTTATCCGAGTGGTCAGAAAACAGAAGCTTGAGAATCAAATCATTTATATTTGTGGTCTGGGAGCAAGTGTTGGATGCGAGCGCAAAAGCGACCATTCAACATGCCGCGACGAAAATCACAAATATAAATGATTTGATTCTCAGGCTTCGTCTGTTTAGCTCAACAAATTACTATTAAATTTATTACTACTTTCGCAGGTAGGATAAGTATGATATAATTTAATTCGTTATTATTGCGAGAAAATCATAATTCGTTATAGAGAATACATAGAAAGTAAGGTCGAGGAAATATGAATCAGGAATTAATGAAGGAATTTAAAGCAGATTTAAAAGAATTTCGAGAGATGACAGAGAAATTTTATGCAAAAGAAGTCAGTGTGAAAGATTATAAAGGGTTCTCTGGCGGCTTTGGAAGTTATGCACAAAAAGGTGGAGAAGCGAGCATGCTCCGCCTGCGTATGCCAGGCGGCAGAGTGACGAAGGAAAAGTTAAAGTTCCTCGTAGATTCTATTGAAAGGTATGATGTGAAAAGAGCACATATCACAACTTGCCAGACAGTGCAGTTTCATGATTTAGATGCAAAGGCGGTTTGCGATATTATGGAGCAGGCAATGGATGCTGGCATTGTTACTCGAGGAGGCGGTGGAGATTTCCCAAGAAATACTATGGTCTCTCCTCTCTCTGGGGTGGAACAGGGGGAATATTTCGATGTACTTCCTTATGCGGAAGAAGCGGGAGATTATCTGATGGGAATCATCAAGACGGTGAAGCTTCCAAGAAAGTTAAAAGTAGGATTTTCTAATTCTCCGGCGAATGTAACACATGCAACATTTAGAGATCTTGGATTTGTAGCAAAAGAAGAAGGAACTTTTGATGTATACAGTGCAGGTGGACTGGGAAATAATTACCGAATGGGAGTAAAGGTTGCGGAAAATGTAAAGCCTGAAGAGGTACTTTATTATGTAGAAGCAATGGTTCGGACATTTACTACTTATGGTAATTATGAGAGTCGTGCTAAATCAAGAACAAGATACATGCAGGAGACATTAGGGGTAGATGGCTACCGCAAAGCATATCAGGAAAAGTTAGCAGAAGTAAAGGCAGAATATAAAGATTCTCTTCTTATAAAGTTAGAAGGAAAAGTAGCCGAAAATGCAATAAATAATATGGAAAATAATAGTGCGGATGATGTTGAAGGAAAAAACACTGCTGATATGTCAGAAAATATAACAGAGAGCATAACCAAGAATGTAGCAGACAACATAGTAAAAACGGATGAAAATGTTGTGTTAGAAACAGCAGAAAGTTATCCACAAAAAGAAGCAGCATCAGAACGTATTCTTCCACAGAAACAACAGGGACTATATGCAGTGGCATATCACCCAATAGGTGGAATTGTCCCAGTGAAGAAGTTTGGAGAAATTTATAATATAATAAAAGATATTGGAGACGCAGAAGTTCGCATTGCTCCAGATGAAACATTGTATATTATTAATCTGAATGCGTCACAGGCAAAGGAGATTGCTGCAATTACAGAAGACGGGGCAAAAAACTTGTTTGAAACATCTGTATCATGTATTGGAAGTACCGTATGCCAGATTGGACTTAGAGATTCTCAGGGATTGCTTGCAAGTATTGTGGAGACAGTAGAGCCTTATCATTTTGCAGATGGGGTACTTCCAAGAATTCATATATCTGGATGTACTTCTTCTTGCGGAACACATCAGATTGGAAAGCTTGGTTTCCACGGGGCATCTAAACGTGTGGATGGAAAAATGCAGCCGGCATTTGCTTTTCATGTAAATGGAACAGATGCACAGGGAGCAGAGCATTTTGGAGAAGAATGGGGAACAATGCTTGCAGAAGAAATCCCAGATTTCTTTGTAGAACTTGGTCAGATGATTTCGGCAGAGCATTTAACCTATGAAAGCTGGTATACCCAAAATCCAGAAAAACTTAAGAAAATAGCAGAAAAATATATTCGTTAAAACAATTTAATGTACTCTCGGAATCTTTTTGTGCTTGATTTTGTGAGAAGATTTTTTGTCAGTTGTGTCCAAATTTCTGAAGCGTACGCGGTACGTACGTTGATGAAATTCGGGTGCGACTGGCGGAAAATCAGCCACAAAAGCAAGTGCAGGAAAGACTCCGAGAGTACATTTTATTAAAAGTAATAAAAAAGTATCGTCTCACATCTTTGATGCGGTACTTTTTTATTTTTTGCTTTTAATAAATTGAGAAGAAGTAGTGTTATTTTTCCTTCAGATATATCAGATGTGAGATGACTCCCACCTGTAGGTGGTGAGCAACAAATCAGTATCAGTGGGGGCAATGTAGAATTATCTATGGAACAGCAAACTGGTACGATCACTCTTACAAATAGAGAAAAAGGTGACGAGGAGGAAGAGACAACTTCTAGTGAAGAGGAGACTACTTCAACAGAAAATGAAAAGACACCACCTAATAATAAGAAGAATAAGAAGTCTAAGAGTGGTAAGACTGGCGATACTACACCAATCCTGACATGGATTATCATTGGAGTGGCCGCAGCCGTTGTGATTATCTTCCTTGTAGTAAGAAGACGAAAAAGTGAATAAAGCGTGATATAGCGTTTTCAGTATGAAGATACTTTCCGTATATGAGTGAATTGGTTACCATTTTTTGACTACATTTTATGGATATCACTGATAATAATATATAGTTATACTGAATTTTAATAATTTTAAAGCAAGTAGAAAGATTCTACTTATATCCTTAAATTCCTACACCAGCCAATTTGATTCAAACAAAATCAAGCCAAAGAAAGTACCCGAAGAGAGAAGCCGCCCTATATCTATGGTCTTAGAACGAGGACTGAATGTGAGCCGTCAAGCGAACATTCAGCCCATAGTGATAGAGTCACAGATATAGGGCGGCTTCTCTCTTCGGGTGCGTCTATTTCTTATATGAATTAAATCAGAACAAATATTTGGATTTTGTCTGTACATTTGTTCGTATATTTGATATAATCGGAAACATACTACGATAAGAGGGAGGATTTGCTTCATGGACCATTTCGAATTAGTGTCGGACTTCGCGCCGACTGGAGACCAGCCACAGGCAATTGAGGAGCTGGTAAAGGGATTTAAAGAAGGGAATCAGTTTGAGACTTTGCTTGGAGTTACTGGTTCCGGTAAGACATTTACGATGGCGAATGTCATTGCACAGTTGAATAAGCCGACGCTGATTCTGGCACATAATAAGACTCTGGCAGCGCAGCTTTACAGTGAGTTTAAGGCATTTTTTCCACATAATGCGGTAGAATATTTTGTGTCTTATTATGATTATTATCAGCCGGAAGCATATGTTCCTTCTACGGATACTTATATAGAGAAGGATTCTTCGATTAATGATGAGATAGATAAGCTGCGCCACAGTGCGACAGCAGCGCTGATTGAGAGGAAGGATGTCATTGTTGTGTCATCGGTTTCGTGTATTTACGGCATTGGTAGCAAGAACGATTATGCGAAGATGATGATTTCGCTGCGCCCTGGAATGGAGATTGACAGGGATGAGGTTGTGCGCCGTCTGATTGATATCCAGTATGTGCGTAATGAGCTTGATTTTAAGAGAGGCAGTTTCCGTGTACGTGGAGATGTGCTGGAAGTTGTGCCGGTTTCTTCTTTTGAAGATGCGATTCACATTGAATTTTTTGGTGATGAGATTGATCGGATTATGCAGGTCGATGTGCTGACGGGAGAGATTAAGGCAAGTCTTAATTTTGCGATTATTTTTCCGGCTTCGCATTATGTTGTGCCGCAGGAACAGATTGAGCGTGCGGTGAAGACGATTAAGGAAGAACTTGACGAGAGAGTGGAATATTTTAAGGAGAACGATCAGCTTTTAGAGGCACAGAGAATTTCAGAACGAACGAATTTTGATATAGAGATGTTAAAAGAGACAGGATTTTGTTCTGGAATTGAGAATTATTCGAGACATCTTACGGGATTAGAGCCGGGAAAGGCTCCGTATACGCTGATTGATTTCTTCGGGGATGATTTTCTTATGATTGTCGATGAGTCACATATTACAATTCCGCAGGTGCGGGGAATGTATGCAGGAGACCGTTCGAGAAAGCAGACATTAGTTGATTTCGGATTTCGGCTGCCTTCAGCTTTAGATAACCGTCCTCTTAATTTTGATGAATTTGAGGAGCGGATTGATCAGATGCTTTTTGTATCTGCGACTCCGAATGTGTACGAGGGAGAGCATGAGATGCTCCGGGCAGAACAGATTATCCGTCCGACAGGACTTCTTGACCCGCCGATTGATGTCCGGCCAGTAGAGGGACAGATTGATGATTTGATTAGTGAGATTAATAAAGAGGTAGCGAAGAAGAATAAAGTTCTGGTAACTACCCTGACGAAGCGGATGGCAGAAGATTTGACTGCTTATATGAAAGAATTGGATATTCGTGTGAAATATCTTCATTCCGATATTGATACATTAGAAAGAATTGAAATCGTAAGAGATTTGCGAATGGGTGTATTTGATGTTCTTGTTGGAATTAACCTTTTAAGAGAGGGATTAGATATTCCAGAGGTTACGCTGATTGCTATTCTTGATGCGGATAAGGAAGGATTTTTACGTTCAGAAACTTCTCTTGTACAGACAATCGGACGTGCCGCACGAAATGCAGAAGGACACGTTATTATGTACGGAGATACGATTACAGACTCCATGCGTGCCGCCATCACAGAAACAAAGCGGCGTCGTGAAATTCAGATGGCATATAATGAAGAACATGGCATTACGCCAAAGACTATTCAAAAGGCAATTCGAGATGTCATTTCTATTATCAATGAAGAAGCACCAGAGAAGAGCCGAGGTTCCTTAAAGAAAGATACGGAATCTATGAACCGTAAGGAACTTACGGAAATGATAGCTAAGTTAACAAAGAAGATGAATAAGGCAGCGGCAGAACTGAACTTTGAAGAAGCGGCAGAATTAAGAGATGAACTGAAAAAGTATAAGATTGCTTTGAGGGATTATGACGATTAGAAAGGATACAATATAATGAGCGAAAAGAAAGAATACATTCGCATTCGAGGGGCGCGTGAGCATAACCTTAAAAATATTAATATAGATATACCGAGAAATGAATTTGTAGTACTGACAGGACTTTCAGGTTCTGGTAAGTCCTCACTGGCATTTGATACGATTTATGCGGAGGGACAGAGAAGATATATGGAGTCACTGTCTTCGTATGCAAGACAGTTCTTAGGACAGATGGAAAAGCCGGACGTTGACGATATTCAGGGTCTTTCTCCTGCCATTTCGATTGATCAGAAGTCCACGAACCGCAATCCACGTTCTACAGTTGGTACAGTAACGGAAATCTATGATTATCTGCGGCTTCTTTATGCGAGAGTTGGCATTCCTCACTGTCCAAAGTGTGGAAAAGTAATTTCCAAGCAGACAGTAGACCAGATTGTAGATATTTTAATGAAGCTTCCAGAACGAACGAAAATTCAGCTTCTTGCACCGATTGTAAGAGGAAGAAAGGGAGAACATGTAAAAATATTAAAAGATGCAAAAAAGAGTGGCTATGTCCGTGTTCGCATTGACGGGAATCTGTATGACCTTGCAGAAGAGATTAAGTTAGAAAAAAATAAAAAGCACAATATTGAGATTATTGTAGACCGTTTGATGATAAAGGAAGGTATTGAAAACCGTCTTACAGATTCGATTGAGACCGTAATGAAGCTTACAGGGGGACTTTTGTTAGTAGATGTTGTTGGTGGGGAACCGATGAATTTTAGCCAGAGTTTTTCCTGCCCGGATTGTGGTATCAGCATTGATGAGATTGAGCCACGAAGCTTTTCTTTCAATAATCCGTTTGGAGCCTGTCCAGTCTGTCACGGACTTGGATTTAAGATGGAGTTTGATGTTGACCTGATGATTCCAGATAAAAAAATGAGTATTGCAGATGGGGCGATTACTGTATTGGGCTGGCAGTCTTGCACAGATCCAAAGAGTTATACGAGAGCAGTTCTTGATGCATTGGCAAGAGAGTATAATTTTGATTTGAGTACGCCATTTTGTGATTTAAGTCGGGAAGTCCAGGATATTATTATTCATGGAACAAATGGACATGAGGTAAAAGTATACTATAAAGGAAAGCGTGGAGAAGGTGTCTATGACGTTGCTTTTGAGGGTTTGCTTCGTAATGTACAGCGTCGTTATCGCGAGAATCATTCTGAACGTCAGAGAGCAGAATATGAAAACTTTATGACAGTGACTCCATGTGATAGTTGTCACGGTCAGCGATTAAAGCCTGAATCTCTGGCAGTAACAGTAGGTCAGTACAATATTTCCGAATTGACATGCCTCTCCGTAAAGCGATTAATTTCCTATTTTAATGAAATTGAACTTACAGAAAGACAGCAACTTATCGGTAAACAGGTGTTAAGAGAAATTCGTGGAAGAATCGGCTTTTTAAATGATGTTGGTCTTGACTATTTAAGTCTTTCACAGCCAACAGGGACGCTTTCTGGTGGAGAAGCACAGCGAATTCGTCTTGCAACGCAGATTGGTTCTGGACTTGTTGGAGTGGCATACATTCTTGATGAACCGAGTATCGGTCTGCATCAGAGGGATAATGACAAACTCATTTCTGCATTAAAACGTCTGAGAGATTTAGGCAATTCACTTATTGTCGTTGAGCATGATGAAGATACGATGCGGGAGGCAGACTGCATTGTGGATATTGGACCAATGGCAGGCGAAAATGGTGGGGAAGTTGTCGCAGTTGGAACAGCAGAAGAATTGATGGTGAATCCAGATTCCATTACAGGAGCATACCTTAGCGGGAAAATGAAAATCCCTGTTCCAGAAGTTCGGAGAAAGCCGCAGGGTTATCTGACAGTAAAAGGAGCCTCGGAGAATAACTTAAAGAATATCAGCGTGAAGTTTCCAATCGGCGTATTTACCTGTGTAACAGGAGTTTCTGGTTCAGGGAAAAGCTCCCTTGTCAATGAGATACTTTATAAGAAGCTTGCCTGCGTATTAAACCGTGCAAGAATTAAACCAGGAAAACATAAAGATATTGAAGGAACAGAACAGTTAGATAAGATAATCAACATTGACCAGTCTCCGATTGGACGTACCCCGCGTTCTAATCCAGCCACTTATACAGGAGTATTTGACCATATCCGCGAATTGTTCGCTATGACAAAAGATGCCAAAGCAAGAGGATATGACAAAGGACGTTTCAGTTTCAATAAAAAGGGCGGCCGCTGTGAAGCCTGTGCCGGTGATGGTATTTTAAAGATAGAAATGCAGTTTCTTCCTGATGTATATGTACCATGTGAAGTCTGTCATGGAAAGCGTTACAACAGAGAGACATTGGAAGTAAAATACAAAGGCAAAAACATATTTGAAGTGTTAGATATGAATGTCGATGAAGCATGTGAATTCTTTGAGAGCGTGCCATCGATCCGAAGAAAGATAGAGACACTTCGAGATGTGGGACTTTCCTATATCAAGTTAGGACAGCCATCGACAACTCTTTCCGGTGGAGAGGCACAGCGAGTAAAACTTGCCACAGAATTAAGCCGCCAGAGTACCGGAAAGACAATATATGTTTTAGACGAGCCAACAACGGGACTGCACTTCGCAGACGTTCATAAACTAGTTGATATTTTGCAGCGGTTAACGGAAGGTGGCAATACAGTTGTAGTCATTGAGCATAACCTTGAAGTCATCAAAACAGCCGATTATATCATTGATATGGGACCAGAAGGTGGCGAAGGCGGCGGCACGATGGTGACTTGCGGAACACCGGAAGAAGTTGCTGCAGTAGAAGAATCTTATACTGGAAAATATCTGAAAAAATATTTGAATCCTGATTTGCCGCAGGCAAGGTAGACGAACTCAGGGAGATAAATATAGGATATTTTATTCCCTGTGGGCGTCTATTTGGCCTGCAGCAAATCAGAATTAATCAGATTCTATTTCGTATGTAAATCCTGCATCAGTAATTGTTTTTATCGTATCAGAGATTCCCTGTCCATCTGCCGTGAGATAACCGGAGGCAAAGATAGAGTCTACGATACTGAGAAGTTCTTTTTCACGTCCTTTAAAGTAAACTTCTCTTCCGGCAGCACATCGGATATCGGATTGTGGAACCATTAATCTGGCAAGGCACAGTACTTTCATACAGTAAGATGGTGTGAGAACAGAAGTATCTGCATTTTCTAAAGGAGTCCCTGGAATTGGGAGAAGGAAGTTGATTGGCAGAGCCTCGGGCTGAATTTCACGAAGATCGAGGAGCATATCTACAATATCTTCCTTACTTTCACCCATACCGATAATACCGCCGCTACAAATTTCAAAACCAAGTCTTTGTAACATATGAATATTATTTACACGCTGTTCATAAGTATGAGTGGTACATATATTATGATAGTAGGAACGGCTGCTGTTTAAATTATGATTAATTCGGTCAAGACCGGCTTCTTTTAACATTAATGCCTGCTTTTCAGTAAGAAAACCGATGGAACAGCAAAGATGCGTTCCCTGCGCTTTCATAACACGAATTTTTTCAGCCAGTTCTTCTATTTCTTCATCGGTAAACTTCATTCCGCTAAGACCAATACAGTGTCTGGAAAGATGGTTATCATGCACAAATGCATTATCACTGTATAACTTTTCATCATTTACCCATTTATATTTTTCAATTTCTGCTTTTGAACGGCAAGACTGGGCACAATAAGCACAATTTTGAGAACAGTTTCCACTGCGGGCGTTTGTAAGAAGATGAATACTCACATGATTGCCTTTATATTTTTTACGAAGACTTCCGGCCATTTCCATAAGAAGAGGCATATCGTCTTCTGGAAGATTCATAATAGCGATGGCCTCCTCGCGTGAAAGAGAATATTCCTTATTTACATTTTTTGTTAATATATTTTTAATTGTGTCAATAGTTACTGCTTCACTCATAATGAATCCTTTCTTAACCTCACAAAATAGCTTCCAAAATGAAAGCACGATAATTCTTATTGCATTTTATTTCTAAAATTCTCTTATTTGTTACTGTAACATGGTAAAAAGATATTGTCAACCGTAATAAAAATTAAAGTTAACAATAAGATGTTGCTATTTAATTCATTAAGAACAGACGCCCGAGAAGAGATACGATATCCTATATTTGTGACTTTAGTCGCTGCGGTTTAAATGCTCGCTTTATGCGCTCACATCTAAACCTTGCTCCGAGGCCACAAATATAGGGTATCGTATCTATTCCCAGTCCTTCTCGAGTAAGTAGAAGACATCAGCTTCTGTCCCCAAATCCCCTCCCCCTGTTTAATTCACCTTCTCCAGCCACAGCACAGAAGCCATTGCCCCCAATAAGGCATATTTGTGGTCTCGGAGCAAGGTTTGGATGCGAGCGGGTAAGCGAACATTCAAACCGCAGCGACTAAAATCACAAATATGCCTTATTGGGGGCAATGGCTTCGTCTGTAGTTCGCTTAATGAATTAAATAGTAAAATAACATATTTTGGTTGTAGCCATTTTTTATAATTATGGTATACTGTGTTTTGAGAGGTAGTGAATGGAATTTAATTTTAAATGTAGAAATGATACCAGGTTGAAAGTGAATGGGGAGAAATGAATGGATAAAATTGGACATTTAGTTATGACAAAGTCATTATCGGGAAATATACACAGAGCACATAAAGCAGCATTATTGTTTGGAAGTATTCTGCCAGATCTGCTGGTGTATACTTATCTGGAGGGTCATACATGGGAAGCAACGTTCGAACAGATTACAAAACAGATGGAAGCGTTAGAGGCAAAAGGAAGAGGCGGAAGCTTTTCTTATTTAAAACTTGGATGGATTCTTCATTATGTGGAAGATTATTTTACCTATCCGCATAATACGATTTTTGAGGGAACAATTCCAGAACATTATGCTTACGAGAAAAAAATGACAAGGTGGATGAGGGAGGGAGCTTTAGAGCAGATGTCCCTTCCGATGTGTAAAAAGCTTGATTCTGCTGCGGAAGTGGAGGAGAGACTTCAGGAATTACATGACAGATACCTTTCACAGAAAATGTGTTATGAGAATGATATGGCATATATGCGGCAGATGGTTTCGGAAATATTGAATTGTTATGCCGAGATTTTTGTGAGAAAGAGCGAGTTCGCACATTTTATGGAATGGGTGCGGAAGAAAGTTGGAATAATGACGGGATTTGTTTCTTAGAGTGTGTTTGAAAAATTTTTATATAGTTCAGCTAAATATGGGAAACTTGTTTTGTGAAATAATCGGCGATTGAATTACAGAGGATTCCTGACTGACTTCCTAAAAGAAGCCATAGAGCATTTTTCAAACACGCGCTAGTATCTTTTGCTTAAAAAAGTTCAGAAAATCTTGCGTAAAAATCCAGAAATGAAGTGAATTGACTTTAAAATTTATTTGTTCCTATAAAAATGCAAGAAAAAGCGCAAAAAACATTGACAAAATGAAGGAAAAGGATTATAAAACTTCATGTATACAAGAAATGGCTTGTATACATGAAAGGAGAGGACAAAAATGAATACATTAGTCATTGTTTTAATTGCTGCTGTTTTATTGACAGCTGCGTATGCATTTTATGGACGGTGGCTTTCTAAAAAATGGGGAATTGACCCAAAAGCAGAGACACCAGCTCATAAGTTTGAAGATGGACAGGATTATGTTCCAACTGACGGTTGGACAGTATTTAGCCATCAGTTTTCATCTATTGCTGGAGCAGGCCCTGTAACAGGAGCAATTCAGGCGGCAGTATTTGGATGGCTTCCAGTACTTTTGTGGGTATTAATTGGAGGTATTTTCTTTGGAGCAGTTACCGATTTTGGAGCATTATATGCCAGTGTAAAAAATGATGGTAAGTCCATGGGACTTCTGATTGAGAAATACATCGGTAAACTTGGAAGAAAGTTATTTCTTATTTTCTGCTGGCTGTTTACTTTAATTGTTATCGCAGCTTTCGCTGATATGGTAGCAGGTACATTTAATGCTTATACGGTAGATGCCAATGGTGTGATTGCACTTTCCGATGCAGCAAAAACAAATGGAGCAGCAGGAACAATTTCCCTTTTATTTATCGCATTTGCAATGATTTTTGGTTTACTTCATAAACATCTGCATCTGACAGGATGGAAGGAAACGGTTGTTGGATTAATCTGTACTGTAGCAGCACTTGCTATTGGTATGACAATGCCAATTACATTAGGAAAGGACGGCTGGACATATATTACATTTGTATATATTTTCTTTGCGGCAGTACTTCCAATGTGGTTATTAAAACAGCCTCGTGATGCGATGACAACCTATATGTTTATTGGAATGATCGCAGGAGCTGTTGTTGGATTATTAGTAGCGCATCCTACAATGAATCTTCCTGTATTTACAGGCTTCCATAATAATCAGCTTGGTGATTTATTCCCTATTTTATTCGTAACCGTTGCTTGTGGAGCAGTTTCTGGTTTCCACAGTTTAGTATCTTCCGGAACATCTTCAAAGACGGTATCCAATGAAAAAGATATGTTAAAAGTTGGTTACGGCGCAATGGTATTAGAAAGTTTACTTGCAGTTATCGCTTTATGTGTAGCAGGAGCGGCAGCGTCCGCTAACGGAACACCAGCAGATGGAACACCATTCCAGGTATTCTCAAGCGGTGTAGCCGGATTCTTTGAAATGTTTGGAATTCCAGTATATGTAGCACAGTGCTTCATGACAATGTGCGTATCCGCGCTTGCACTTACAAGTTTGGATGCCGTAGCGCGAATTGGCCGAATGAGCTTTCAGGAATTGTTCAGTGTTGATGATATGGAACATGCAGAAGGATGGAGAAAAGTTTTATGTAATACATACTTCTCAACAATCATCACGTTAGCAGCAGCCTTTGTATTAACAAGAATTGGTTATGCAAATATCTGGCCATTATTTGGTTCCGCAAACCAGCTCTTATCTGCTTTAGTATTAGTAACACTTTGCGTATTCTTAAAAGTAACCGGACGAAGCAACAAAATGCTTTTCCCACCACTGATTATCATGCTTTGTGTAACAGGAACCGCATTAGTAGAGAGAACCATTTCTCTCGTACAGGCATTTTCTGCTGGTTCCGCAACATTTTTAGTAGAAGGCTTACAGCTGATTATCGCTATTTTACTGATGATACTTGGAGTGATCATCGTAGTAAATTCACTCCGGGCTTACTTCGCCTCAAAGAAGAATTCGGAAATTTAATTCGCCAGACAGGCAAAGTATAGAAACAGACGAACAGACGAACTATATAATCAAAATAATCCATATATGTGACTTTAGTCGCAGCGTGTTGAATACTCGCTTATATGCTCGTATCCAACACTTGCTCCGAGGCCACAGATATGGATTATTTTGATTATATAGTTCTGACTGTGGCTGCTGTTGTGTCATATTGGCAAGGATTAGGAATAAAATTTAGTAGAATTTCAAATTGAGGGATTTGTAAATTTATTATGAGGTTAAAATTTTCAGGGAGCATTAATTATTCCTTAAATCCCATTCATATCTGATTTGATTCCTACGGCAAGCAAAGACAGAAAGCTTGGAAGGCAATAGGCCACAGATGTAACCTATTGCCTTCCAAACTTTCGTCTGTTTGATATACTGAATCAAATCAGCTCACCTTGACTTCTTTGTGTGGAGAAATTATAATCTTAAATTAAGATTATAAGTAGAATTTAAAGCAACATTTGGAGAAGAAGCTTGGAGGAAGAGAGAAGATGGATGCAGCGAAGATGAATCAGGCAATTCGAATTGCCAAGCTATATTATGAGTTACATTATAACCAGTTAGAAATTGCGGCACGAGAGGGAATTAGCAAGTCTTCTGTAAGCCGTATTTTAAAGAATGCGATGGACATGGGGATTATAGAAGTTCGGATTAAAGATTCTGTTTTGGCAAATGGGAATCTGGAGAATGAACTGATTGCCAGATTTCCGATTAAAAGGGCGATTATTGTGCCAGATTTGGTAGGTAATTCGCAGATATTAATGCAGGATGTCTGTGCGGCATTAGCAGAAGACCTCCCACGTTATATAAAAAATGATAGTGTCATTGGAGTAACATGGGGACATGCACTTGCAGTATTAGCCCAGCAGCTTCCAAAGATTAAGAGAAGCGGGGTATCTGTGATTCAGTTAACTGGAGGATTTTCCAGAGCGATTTTCGAATCGGGTGCTTTGGATGTGTTGAAAAGGTTTGTAGACAGTGTTGGAGGAACAGGTTATCAGATTCCAGCGCCGGCAATGGTGGCGGAATCTTCGATTGTTGAAGCTTTGAAAAAAGATCCACAGATTCATGAAATCCTTGAAATGGCGGAAGTGTGCCAGACAGCAATTTATTCCGTAGGTAACTTAGAACGTCCGTCCATTGTATATGAAATGGGACTTATTGATGAAAATGATTATAAAGACTTCAGCAGAAGAGGAGCAGTAGGAGACTGCTGTTCCCACTTTATAAAACAAAACGGGGAACTATTTGATAAAAAAATAGATGCCCGTGTTGTAGGGGCTTCCCTTGAAACGATTAAAAAGATTCCAAATAAGTTAGTTGTTGCCGTGGGAAAAGAAAAAGAGAAGATTATAACAGCGGCACTTCAAGGAGGACTGGTAGACAGTCTCTATATTGATGAGCCAACAGCAGAATTAATAGTAAGACATAATTAATTTACTATTTAATTCATTAGACAAACTACAGACAAAGACACCCGAGAAGAGAACCCATCTAGCTGGTTTGGAGTTTGAGCTGCCGATTGTGAATGAGAAGAATGAACCTGTCAATTTTGAAGTGATTTATCAGGTAACAGATCGATTTATTGATACATTTTCTTTTTTGAATGTGAGCAGAGATGATAATGAACATATTTATCTGGCAGTTGATGACAAGACAGGAGATGGTCTGTCTTATGATTGCAGTTATAATACGTTAAAAATTTCTTTTGGGAAAGAAGAAGATATGAATGTGCTGTACAAAAGATTTTGTCAGTATTATACTTATATACAGAAGGAACTGCGTAAAGAGGGGCATATGCTGACTGGCATGGGTATTAATCCCCGTTATGCAGTGAATCAGAATGTACCGGTAGTAAGTGAGCGGTATCGTATGTTATTTCATCACCTGTCTTCTTATAAAAAGTATGGCAACAGTATTCCATTTCATTCTTATCCGAATTTTGGACTGTTTTCGTGTGCAAGTCAGATTCAGCTTGATGTAGAAGAAGAGCAGGTAGTTCCAATGCTGAATACATTTACAAAGTTAGAACCGTTTAAGGCATTGATTTTAGCGAACTCCTTATGGGGAGAGAATGCGGAGATTTTATGTAGCAGGGATAACTTTTGGAGAAACAGTCTTCATGGCTTGAATCGCCATAATGTTGATATGTATAATGTTGTATTTGATACAACAGATGAAATTGTTCGATACATAAAGAGTATGAGCTTATACTGTGTAGAAAGAGAAGGGAAATATATTAATTTTTCACCAGTGGTTCTTAGTAAATATTTTTCCTCTGACCGGATAAAAGGGGAATACTTCGATGGAAATAGATATCGGGAAATCACATTCCATCCGGAGATTTCCGATTTGCAATATTTACGGTCATTTAAATTTGAAGATCTGACTTTCCGTGGGACAGTAGAGTTTCGAAGTGTATGTGAGCAGCCGGTAGGTGAAATTATGGCATCGGGAGCATTGCATGCTGGCCTTATGGAAAATATCGGAGAGCTTTCGGAATTTTTAGAGAAAGATACTTCCATCTATCATAATGGATATAATGCATCTGAGTTGAGAAGAACATTTCCTCAGGCCTTTATATGGAAGGGCGGAGAAACTTTTAAGTCCAGGCAGACAGATGGCAGAAGGAATGGAGAACGGAAAAACACTGGAGGATTACATCGAAGAGTATGGAGGAATGTAATGCTGCATATTGAAAATGAGTATATAAGAGAACATTTATTAGATGGTGTATTTGGAATTGAGATGGAAAGTCTGCGTGTTGTAGGAGATGGTATGCTTTCACAGACTGCACATCCTTTTCCGGGAGATGCACATATCGTCAGAGACTTCAGTGAAAACCAGATCGAAATTAATACAGGAGTAAATGAAAGCATCGAGGCGGCAATTAAAGAATTAGAAGGACATACCAGAAGAATTCAGGAAAAGTTAAAGACACTTCCAGAGCCAGAATTGCTGTGGCCATTTTCCAATCCTCCATATATTGGCGGGGAGAAAGATGTGCCGATTGCACAGTTTGATGGGAAAGATGCACATAAAACAGCGTATCGTGAATATCTTTCCGATAAATACGGACGTTATAAGATGACATTTTCGGGAAGCCATGTAAATTTTTCTTTTTCAGAAGATTTGTTAAAAGCAGATTTTGCTTTGCAGTCTGAGCCGGATTTTATGAAATATAAGAATAAATTGTATTTGGAGCTGGCACAGAAAATGGCTGTATATGGCTGGATTTTAGTGGCAGTTACGGCGGCCAGTCCGATTGTAGACAGTTCTTTTATGGAAAAAGGTGTCTATGGGAAAAGTATTTTTACAGGATTAAGTTCTGTAAGATGCAGTGAACTTGGTTACTGGAATGAATTTCCACCGACATTTGATTACAGCGATATTGATTCTTACGTGAATTCTATTGAAAAGTATGTTAAAAATGGCTTATTAAAAGCACCGTCAGAACTCTATTATCCTATTCGTTTAAAACCTGCAGGAGAAAATAATCTTATATCTTTGAGGAAGAATGGAATCAATCATATCGAACTTCGTATGTTTGATTTAAATCCTCTCACAGGAGCTGGAATTGATGCGAGAGATGTGAAGTTTGCACAGCTTTTAATGGTGTGGCTCGCAACGATGCCATCCTGGTATGTTTCCAAAAAGGATCAGGTAAATGCTGTGCAGAATTTTAAAAATGCGGCCCATTACGATTTAAAGACAGTAAAAATTGCCCGTACGGAAAAAAGAGCGCGGTCTATCGTACATGAGGCATTAAAAGTTATCGGATGGATGAAAGAGTTTTATCAAGGCCTGAAAATGGACGATGTTCAACAAATCTTAGATTTTGAATATGAGAAATTTGTTGATCCAGAGAAGAGATATGCATGGCAGGTTCGAAAACAATATCAGGAAAACTATGTAGAAAAAGGACTTGTATTAGCGAGACAAAAACAAAATATGACTGTTTAGAGATATTTAGATATGACTGGAATCTCAGAAATTTTATAATCAGATACTTGCGAAAGAAAATCAAAATAGCTCAAAATGGTCATAATACAATATATGAGGAGAGAAGAAAATCAATGTGTGAATTGTTTGGAGTAGATTCTGCAAAAAAGATACCGTTAAATGAGTTATTAAGAGAATTTTTTTCGGATGGAACAGAACATCCCCACGGTTGGGGTATGGCATTTTTTTATGGCAATGCTGTTTCTTTAGAAAAGCAGCCACAGTCTGCTGTGACAAGCAATTATTTAAAGCAGAGACTTCGTGCTAAAATAGAGACAGACAAGATGATTGCACATATCCGTCTTGCGACCAGGGGAACAATGGACTATGAAAATACACATCCGTTTGTTATGCGTGATAATTATGACCGCACCTGGACGTTAGCGCATAATGGAACAATATTTGAAAGTGAAGTACTTGAGCCATTTGTAGCAGCAGAAGACGGAGATACGGACAGCGAACGCATTTTGTGCTATATTATTGATCAGGTAAATGCAGCGCAGGATGAAAAGGGAGCGGCACTGACAAAAGAAGAACGTTTTGCGCTTCTTAATCGTATTATCCTGGAAATCGCGCCAGAGAATAAGCTGAATCTGCTTATTTTTGACGGAGAGATTATGTACGTTCATACTAATTATAAAGACAGCCTGTACCGTTGCCGTAAAGACACAGCAATCGTTATGGCAACTCGTCCTCTCGACCGTGATAAATGGAAGAACGTACCGATGAATCAGTTACTTGCCTATGAAGATGGGAAGCTTATTTATACGGGTACAAAACATGAGTATGAATTTGTAGACAGCGAAGAGAAGATGCATATGCTGTTTCTTGATTTTGCAAATCTTTAAAAATAACACAGAAAAGGAAGAAATATATGTTAAATCAATTTTCAAGAACCCAGCTTTTACTGGGGGAAGAAGCAATGGATAAATTAAAAAACTCCCATGTGGCAGTTTTTGGAATCGGCGGAGTTGGTGGTTATGTCTGCGAGGCATTAGCGCGAAGCGGAGTCGGTACATTTGACCTTATTGATGATGACAAAGTGTGTCTTACAAACTTAAATCGTCAGATTATTGCCACAAGAAAAACAGTTGGCAAATACAAAGTAGAAGTAATGAAGGAGCGTATTTTAGACATTAATCCTGATGCACAGGTCAATGTCCACCAATGCTTTTTCCTTCCAGAAAATGCAGATGATTTTCCATTTGATGAATATGATTATGTTGTTGATGCAGTCGATACTGTTACCGCAAAAATCGAGATTATTATGCAGGCGCAAAAGCACGGAACTCAGGTAATCAGCAGCATGGGAGCTGGCAACAAACTTGATCCGGCAGCCTTCCAAGTAGCCGACATTTACAAAACCAAAATGTGTCCACTTGCAAAAGTAATGCGTCGCGAACTGAAAAAGCGAGGTGTAAAAAAACTGAAAGTTGTTTACTCCGAAGAAAAGCCAACACGTCCAATCGAAGATATGTCCATAAGCTGCAGAACAAATTGTATCTGCCCTCCGGGAGCGGAGCATAAATGTACGGAACGACGCGATATTCCGGGAAGCGTAGCTTTTGTACCATCTGTGGCAGGGCTTATTATCGCAGGGGAAGTTGTGAAGGATATTGCTGGGAAATAGGATTTTGCCAGAGAATTTTTTAAACACGCTCTAGAATCATTGGGGCATTTATTTAGGAAATCAGGCGGGAATTGTGGGGGTTTCTAAACGTTAAAAGCACAAAGAAATGAAGAACATAGTTTTCAAAGATTGCGGAACACCGTCAAAAGCTATATTGAGAAAAATAATTGGGAATGTGAGGTATATCCATCACCATTTGCGGTTTTTTTAAATAAAGATGAAAAAATATATGTGGAGCCAGATATCAGTGTCATTTGTGATAAAGATAAATTAAATGACAGGGGCTGTGTAGGTGCCCCGGATTTTGTAATCGAAGTTGTTTCAAAGTCTAGCAGGAAGATGGATTATATAACAAAGAATGCATTATATTCGGATGCCGGTGTAAGAGAATATTGGATTGTTGATCCTGAAAAGGAGCGAACAACGATTTACTATTACGAGCAGGATGAAGCACCGATGATAAGCCTATTTACTCAGACGATTCAAAGTGGGATTTATGAAGGATTGGAGATTAATATATCGGAATTGTTGAAGTAGATAGCATTCTGTAATAACAAGTGGAATGTATAGATTAGGAAAATCCAAAATGTAGCGGTTAAAAGAAAGTTTCAAAATTAAACTAACCTTTACATTCCAATATGTTATTACTATAAATTCATATTATAGAAGAAAATAATTGAGATGACAATATATTTATGATTCTAATTGATGTTAATATAGAAAGAAAAATATTATTCCAGTTAGATTAATGTTGCAAAATGCTGAGATAGATGCTATAATGAAGCTACAATCTTGGTGAAAGGTAAAGTGTAGTCTATTAATAAGATTTTTGTCTATGTAGAGGTAATAAAAATTGTCGACCAGTAATGATGTGAAAATATAGGAAGGTCGACAATGGGATAAATATAGGCTGAGAGCGAAATTATAATAAAAATATGGATATAAGATGAGGAGAATAGAAAGAGGTCGACAGAAAAAGAAGAAAGCCTATAGATGATATAATGGTAGTTGGAGGACGGGAATTAATAGATACATTATGGAATGTAAATCATTGACGGTGGAGCAGATGAAACCCCCGCACAGATGAATTAATAGATACATTATGGAATGTAAATCATCAGACCGACTTGGAAAATCTCACGGAAACAATGAATTAATAGATACATTATGGAATGTAAATTCGCAGAAGCCGTTTGTAACTTCCTGCTGTAATGCGAATTAATAGATACATTATGGAATGTAAATTATTTTGATTTTCTAAGTGGTTTAAATGTATCTGGAATTAATAGATACATTATGGAATGTAAATCTTCATCATATCTTAATTTGACTTTAAGTGTTACCTGAATTAATAGATACATTATGGAATGTAAATTTTGTTATTACATTTGTTTGTGTCTATATGGTCTAGAATTAATAGATACATTATGGAATGTAAATTTCACTGGCTTTATCTTTTTAATGTCTTTAAAACGCGAATTAATAGATACATTATGGAATGTAAATTTTATATCGTAAGCAATAAAAATTTAGCCCAGTTCCCGAATTAATAGATACATTATGGAATGTAAATATTATATATTCACTTATATTATTGTTACAACCATATCTGAATTAATAGATACATTATGGAATGTAAATGTAATTAATAGCTGGTTATTAAAATGGAAATCAAATGAATTAATAGATACATTATGGAATGTAAATAATGAAGAAACAAATACAGAAGAAAACAAAACAGAGAATTAATAGATACATTATGGAATGTAAATCACTTTATATATATAATACTTACTACGACTGCTTCTGAATTAATAGATACATTATGGAATGTAAATCAAGAATTGGTAGAGATAGCAAAGGAGTTGGGATACGAATTAATAGATACATTATGGAATGTAAATCAAGTTCACTATTTAATAATTCATTTTTTGTTTCATGAATTAATAGATACATTATGGAATGTAAATTCTGAAATATCCCATCTGTATTTCCTGCTCTAAAAGAATTAATAGATACATTATGGAATGTAAATCGTTATATCACTCCTTTTTTTAAAATAATAAACGGGAATTAATAGATACATTATGGAATGTAAATTCATTCCTTTTTTTTGCATCAGATCATAGAGCCGTGAATTAATAGATACATTATGGAATGTAAATTCAGAAAGACAGGTAGTTATCAGAAGCCCGCAACAGAATTAATAGATACATTATGGAATGTAAATTGGAGAGCTATCTGGGAGGATTATGAGACAGAAACGAATTAATAGATACATTATGGAATGTAAATGCTAAATTGGCGAAAGCACTAAGCCATCTGCGTATGAATTAATAGATACATTATGGAATGTAAATACCATTCTCCATTCAATACGGTGAAAACGTGAAACAAGAATTAATAGATACATTATGGAATGTAAATATGCTCTTTTCATAATGTTTGATAAATTGTATTTTGAATTAATAGATACATTATGGAATGTAAATATCATGGATGGAAAATATTTTAGCGTGATAAAAAAGGAATTAATAGATACATTATGGAATGTAAATGAAGGAACTCTTAACGCAATATGCTGTCAGTCAAGGAATTAATAGATACATTATGGAATGTAAATACGTTAGAGTTTACAATGCCGTTTGACACATCACGAATTAATAGATACATTATGGAATGTAAATTAAAAATAGAAGACAGACAAGCTGTTGTACATAAACGAATTAATAGATACATTATGGAATGTAAATTTATAGTAGGAAGCAAGCTAGACAATATAGACCCTAAAGAATTAATAGATACATTATGGAATGTAAATAATAAAACATAACTAGATTTTACAAAAGACTTGGCAGAATTAATAGATACATTATGGAATGTAAATATACACAGACTTTGGGCAGTTTGACGGCGAATACTGGAATTAATAGATACATTATGGAATGTAAATCAAAATTTGGGATTTTTAGAAATATCAACAGTCCCCGAATTAATAGATACATTATGGAATGTAAATCAGCCCGGCAAAAGAGATGGGGTCAAATGGGGGAGAATTAATAGATACATTATGGAATGTAAATATCCCATTTAGAAGCACCGGCGTTTTTTGTATGTAGGAATTAATAGATACATTATGGAATGTAAATTGTTTATTTACATTATCCTTTATTCCTTCATTTGCGAATTAATAGATACATTATGGAATGTAAATCGATATAAGGGAAAATCGAGTTCGATTGTTGATGGAATTAATAGATACATTATGGAATGTAAATCGAAGACCGTATTAAGAACCTTGAGAGCAACATGGTAGAATTAATAGATACATTATGGAATGTAAATTCTTATGACGTTTCTTGTAATCAAATACCGTTTTAGAATTAATAGATACATTATGGAATGTAAATGCAGTAAACAGACTCAATTAAGAGTTGCCACCAGTGAATTAATAGATACATTATGGAATGTAAATACTGCTCCACCAATCAGTGCTGTAATCGTGCATGTTGAATTAATAGATACATTATGGAATGTAAATCACAAAAAGCCGCAAAGAGATTTCCATGTATACGAGAATTAATAGATACATTATGGAATGTAAATAACTGTTTATTCTCGTTGTACTGTCGGAAGCAATATTGAATTAATAGATACATTATGGAATGTAAATGATAAACCAATTTGCTTATTATAAGCCCACATGCGAATTAATAGATACATTATGGAATGTAAATCTTATCTGCGCAATCCGGGGCGAAGCGATTGCTGTTCGAATTAATAGATACATTATGGAATGTAAATGCAGTAGAGTTTGCTTCTAGTCTGGTAACTCCATGAATTAATAGATACATTATGGAATGTAAATTTTGTTTTAAATAAGGGCAAACACACATGGAAAGAGGAATTAATAGATACATTATGGAATGTAAATTTCTTTATCAAAAGGATACCAGATTTTATATTGCGAATTAATAGATACATTATGGAATGTAAATTATGTGGATAAGGTTTGCTTTCATAGAGAAGGTAGCCGGAATTAATAGATACATTATGGAATGTAAATGGAATTAACTTCATATGTCCCACGGTCTTCAGTCTTGAATTAATAGATACATTATGGAATGTAAATGATGATGTATTTGTTTTTTTTGTAAGCTGATTTAATGAATTAATAGATACATTATGGAATGTAAATAAAGAATATCTGCAAAAAATACGCTATATTGCAGAGAATTAATAGATACATTATGGAATGTAAATCCACTTACTACATCACTCACCGTTCCTTCTTTCTCAGAATTAATAGATACATTATGGAATGTAAAAGATAGAACATAATAGTAAAGAATAAATTATTAAAGATGTTTATAATCCTTTAGAAAACTAAGCGAGAATTCTCGGTAGTTTAATTACCGAGATAAAAGTGTTTGTTTTTGTATATAGCTGAATGCGTTTTTTGAAAACAAAAATATGTTCGAAAAAATATTGACTATATAGTAAAATAATGGTATATCTATATGTATAAAATAAAGTCAGATATATTTTATCCTCTTACAGCAAGAAGACTCCGACCTCTAAGGTGGGAGATGAATTGTGTCTGCTACCTGCTTGATAGAGCATCCTGATTATAGTATAGTATCTTTAGTCGGATAATAAAAAATTGAGATACAATAAATTGAGATAATAACGCACATTTAGTATTCT
>OLNW01000974.1_pt1 | contig 30678 bp, 24 predicted proteins | sample 1672121 | NCBI WGS metagenome assembly OLNW01 (sample SAMEA3136648, study PRJEB25190) | human gut metagenome
GAGCTCTTTCAGTGCCGAAGGTACGCTCAGATAGTTAGGCTTGCCCGGCATTTCGACTTTGCGCTTTCTCAAAAGCGTGTAGATTCTTGCTCGGATTATCAAAGCAATGAACTGAATGAAGATCTTAGCTTCAGCCGCCTGGCTGCTTGCGACTCTGAATGAGCGATTGCCAAGGAAGGTCTTATCACTGCCAAACAGCTTCTCTGAGATATCGCGGCTCTTGTAAATATTCAAGGCTTCAGAGTCTGTCATCTTTTCGGAGGTCACGATCGCGAAATAGCCGCACAGCTGCAGCTCTCGTTCGATGACATCTTCCCGTTCCTCGTAGCCATAAAACTTGTCTTTGTGGTAGGTGAGCTTGAAGTAGTGCTCGTATCGCTTTGGAAGCTTGTATTCTCTGCCTTTTATCTTGTCCATCTCGGCTTCCATTCTGTCCAGATCAGCTTCCAGTCTCGCACGCTCGCTAGCCTGCTTCTTGGCCTTGTAGTAGATATGGAAATAGCGGTCAGTGTCGTCATCCGCGTACAGCTTGGCTTTAACCGTCATACCATAAGTCCGGTAAGCCTTGATAGAGTAGGCTCTCTTTGATTCGAATTCGCCCATGTGCTCCATGATCAAGCCATGTACAAAGGAGGCCCTGCCTTTAACCATCATCACGAAATCATAGTCGCACGAGTCCATGAATTGGATGTTAGCCTTACTGAAGTATCCACGATCAAGAATGAAACCTATCTCCTTATAGCCGTAGCCGCGAATCTTCTCCAGCATGTATTTCAGTTGTGAGACATCCACGATACTGCCCGGGTAGCTTTCGTAAAGCAAGGGCTTCTCATTGGTCATGTCGTAAGCAATCGAGTAGTTGATGATTGGAGCGCCAACGTCATTCTTAGGGTGACCGTATTCCGCCATCTCAATATCTCCAGCCTTACAGTTCTTGTTGGTGGAGTCATAGGAAACGTAGATTTTCTCGTTCTTATCGTGGGTGGCGTTCCAGCTGTTCAAGAATTCAACTCTGTCATTGTCGTCAATCTCACGAATGAAGCGCGAGATTGTAGAGTCGCTGTAAATCTTGTTCTGTGGCGTCATCAATGGGTGGTTGTATGCATAATCCGGGAAGTGCTGAGCCACGTTGCTTTCTGCGATAACTGAGTAAGCGGCGAGATCAAGAAGCAGCCCTTTTCCCCGGTCATCCGAACGCTTCAAATGTTCAGCGAGCTTGTAGTCTTCAATAATTCGTCTGACTACAGAGAAGGCACCAATGCGGATACAGCTGCTTCTGGACTCATTGACAGGTTCAGCCGCCGTTCCTTCGGCGGGAATCTCAACATTAGGGAAGAACTTTTCGAAGTTGGGATTAGGGAACATCATTCCAGGATGATCCGGGTCAGCTTTCCCAATGGTTGTTCTTCGGGCAACGTTGTATTTCTTCTCAGGAAGGTACTCTCTAGCATAAGTGTATTCGATATAGGTAGTCTTACCCCGTTTATTTCTGGAAATTTTACCGGTGTTCTTAGGAATATTAACCAGGCAGTTGTAGTACATGACGGCCCCTTTTTCGCTGAGTATGATATCATACTCAAATTATACCATAGAAAAGAAAAGCACATCAATGCAAGCAAAGATGTGCTAAAAATACAGTATTTTTGCGGGTTTAGGTCCCTTTCTTAGAGGACTTGAGTTTGATTTCTCTGGGAAGTTAGCATTAAGGAAAGCAAATCCTTCTTCTAGACAAGCTGCCCAATGAGCCGTAGATAATCAACATCTGGAAGCCTATTTACCATGGTCTGAAAATGTTCAGCTTCACTGTAAGTAAAGTCCCATAAACTGATTAATCCCATCTTAGCATTGCTAGGATAGGATTTTAATATACCGCGCTATTGGGGGCTTACTTTACGGACTTATCTTATGTTCGTCATTTTCAGCACGGATGCCATAAATATGAACCGAATCATTGAACGAGTGCTTCGGATTCTAAATTATAGTTAGCTGATCACGACTGAATATTCGGATTTGCTATTGACATAATTTCAGATAATGGGTATAATTATTTATATTCGGAGGTAAAGATGAACAAGAAATCCGCAGTTTATTTGCTTTTGCCTGCTTTTCTAGCAGTGCTTGTGTTTACGTTTTATCCATTGATCCAGATTGCTATTCCGACATTGAATACTAAGCAGGGCTTTCTGCGTTTGTATACTCAATTTTTGAAGAGTACATACAATTGGGAGGTCATTCAGCGAACATTTATTATTGCTATCATTACAATGCTTATTGTTTTGATTTTGGGACTACCTGTTTCACTCTGGATCGCTCGTCAAAAACGTTCATTCAGACAAGTTCTCTCAGTATTGATCTTGTTCCCAATGCTTACTAACGCAGTTGTCAGAAACTTTGCTTGGATTATTATTTTAGGTAAGAATGGTGTAATCAATCAAACTTTGATGGCTTTGCATATCGCTAAGTCTCCAGTGTCGATCTTGTATACCGATACTTCAATAATTGTTGGCTCTGCATATTTGTTCTTGCCAATTATGATAACTTCTTTAGTTGGTAGTGTTTCTGAATTGAACATCGAAACCGAAGAAGCCGCAGCTGTTTTGGGGGCTAATCCATGGACAAGTTTGTTCAAGATTATTATCCCTCAGCTGACAACAGGTATTTTTACAGGTAGCATCCTAGTTTTCGCAGGTACGATGACAGCTTATACAACTCCTCAAATTTTGGGTGGTAACCGTCATTTGGTGATGTCTACGTTGATTTACCAACAAGCGATGACTCTTGGCAATTGGGACAATGCAAGTGCAATCGCCATTGTCTTGATTTTGATTTCAGCCTTATCAATGACGATTTTGCGTTTAATTGGTAAGAAATTAGATAGGAGACCTGGCCTTGCTTAATGGTAAAAACAAACTTCTGACAGCGATTTCAATCATTATAAATTTGATGATCATGCTTCCATTAGTGATGGTTGTGATCACGTCATTCAATGATCAGAGTACTATTTCATTTCCAATCAAGGGTTTTACCTTTAGATGGTATCATAATATTTTTGAACAACCCGATTTTGTAAGTGGGTTTGGAAACAGTCTGATAGTTGCTTTGATTGCTAGTCTTCTCGCCTTGGTTTTGGGGATTCCAGCGGTTTATGCTCTGACTCGTTTCAATTTACATCATGCAAGTTGGTTTCAATCCTTCTTTCTAAGCCCAACGCTAATTCCAGAAATAGTTATTGGCTTCGCTCTGTATCAGACAGTAGTAGTATCGATGGGTTTACCGGTTATGCCCAGCTTAATTATTGGTCACTTTCTGTTATGCCTTCCATATGTTATTCGCCTGATTACAGCAAGCATGTTATTGCTAGACCCTCACGTTGAAGAAGCAGCTTGGGTTTCAGGATGTTCACGTAAGAAATCTTTTTTTACTATCGTTTTGCCTAACATAAAATCTAGTATCATTGCAGCATTTATGATGTGTTTTATCAATTCATTCAACAACATTCCAATTTCGTTGTTCATGAACGGCCCAGATTTGACTATGTTACCAGCTGCAATTCTTAACTACTTACAGAATAATTATGATCCAACTGTTTCAGCAATTTCAGTTCTGCTAATGACTTTCACGGCAGCGTTGATGTTCCTGGTTGAAAAAGTTGTTGGCATCAATCAATTGACAGAATAGGAGATTTTAATGGCAAATCTTGAAGTTAAAAATTTGGCCAAGTCTTATGACGGCAAGAACAACGTTTTGAAAGATATTTCTTTTTCAGTCAAGAATGGGGATTTTGTTTCAATCCTTGGCCCATCAGGCTGTGGTAAAACTACTACCTTAAGAATCATTGCTGGATTGATTGATAAAACTTCTGGTGAAATCAATATTGATGGTACAGATATCAGTACGGTTCCAGTTTACAAGCGAAACTTTGGTATGGTGTTCCAAAGTTACGCTTTGTTCCCTCACATGACTGTCTTCAATAATGTTGCTTTTGGTTTGAAAATGCGAAAGCTTTCTAAAAATGAAATTAAGGATAGAGTTGATGCTATGCTAGAATTGACAGGGTTAACTGATTTTGCAAATCAGTTTCCGGATAATCTTTCTGGGGGACAGCAACAACGTGTTTCATTAGCTCGTGCATTGGTAATTAATCCACAATTACTTTTAATGGATGAGCCACTGAGCAATCTTGATGCTAAGCTACGCTTGAAGATGCGCGAGGAGATACGTAATCTTCAGCAAAAAATGAAGATGACAGTTCTTTTTGTCACACATGATCAACAGGAATGTTTTGCTATTTCTGACAAAGTTTTAGTTATGAAGGAAGGTCGCATTGAACAATACGATACTCCGCAAAATATTTTCCACCACCCACGCACAAAATATGTAGCTCAATTCATTGGTTACGAAAATTTTATTAATATCGATAAGAAATTGGATGATCACAAATCCGTCAGCGCCGGCATTCAATTTGATACGGCTGACACTGATCAAGACGCGGTTGTGATGACAATTCGTCCTGAAAATATTAAGGTTGCTGAAGAAGGCGATGATAACCTTATTTCTGGTATGATCATAAGTCGAGAGTACCTTGGGCAAAGTTTCCAATATACCGTTCAGACTGTTTTAGGCAATTTAAAGTTTGAAGAAGCTCATCGTGCAATGAGAGACTTGAATGAACAAGTTACTCTTTCTTTGCCAAAGGAACATTTACATTTGTTGTCAGAATGAAGTAAACACTTGTTTTTAAGAGAGGATAAAGAATGTTTAATAAGAAAAAAATTGGCTTGATTGCTGCTAGTGTTTTGGTTGCAGGCTCTGCAATTATTTCAACTGCATGCTCATCATCTAATTCTAACGGCTCAAGTAAGTTGGTAGTTTCAACTTTTGGCATGTCAACTAAGCAAATGCAAAGAGATGTTTTGAAGCCATTTGCTAAAAAATTCAACGTCAAGGTTTCAACTCAGTTTGGTGACTCTTCAGCTCGTTTGACCCAAATCGAGCACAACAAGAATACCTCTGTTGACGTTGCAGAATTTGCACAAAATAATGCTGTTACTGCCAACAAGAAGGGACTTGCCAAGAAGCTTGATACTTCAAAGATTAAGAACTTTAAATACCTGTCAAAGGAACAACAAAAGCTTGCTAAGCAAATTAATGCAGTCCCATATACTCTTAACAGTTGCGGTATTATTTACAACTCAAAGAAGGTAAAGATTACTTCATGGGATCAGCTTTGGAGCAAATCTTTGAAGGGGAAAATCGCAATTCCAGATATTACTACTACCTTTGGTCCGGCAATGCTGTATATTGCTGGTGATCATGCAGGTACTGCAGTAACTAGTGACAATGGTGTAGCTGCTTTCAAGGCTCTTAAAGCTCTCAAACCTAATGTTGTTAAGACTTATACTTCAAGTTCTGATCTGGTTAACATGTTTAAGAACGGTGAAGTTGAAGCAGCTGTTGTTGGTGACTATTCAGTAGCAATGATTTCAGCGGCAAGCTCAAGCATCAAATACTTCGTTCCATCTTCAGGTACTTACGCTAACTACAACACTGTTTCAATTTTGAAGAACAGCAAGAATACTGCTGCCGCTTACAAATACATCGACTACCGTTTAAGTACCGCAGTTCAAAAGAAAGTCGCAAGTGCTAAATCACTTAACAATGCACCCGTTAATACTTCAGTAACGTTAAGCGCTAAGGACGCTGAAAATAAGGCGTATGGCGCAATTGCTAAGCGTTCAAAAACTATTGATTACTCATACGTGAACAGTCACCTTTCAGGCTGGATCACCAAGTGGAACAAGCTGATGAACAAGTAATTTTTAGGCAATTTGAAGTTTGAAGAAGCTCATCGTGCAATGAGAGACTTGAATGAACAAGTTACTCTTTCTTTGCCAAAGGAACATTTACATTTGTTGTCAGAATGAAGTAAACACTTGTTTTTAAGAGAGGATAAAGAATGTTTAATAAGAAAAAAATTGGCTTGATTGCTGCTAGTGTTTTGGTTGCAGGCTCTGCAATTATTTCAACTGCATGCTCATCATCTAATTCTAACGGCTCAAGTAAGTTGGTAGTTTCAACTTTTGGCATGTCAACTAAGCAAATGCAAAGAGATGTTTTGAAGCCATTTGCTAAAAAATTCAACGTCAAGGTTTCAACTCAGTTTGGTGACTCTTCAGCTCGTTTGACCCAAATCGAGCACAACAAGAATACCTCTGTTGACGTTGCAGAATTTGCACAAAATAATGCTGTTACTGCCAACAAGAAGGGACTTGCCAAGAAGCTTGATACTTCAAAGATTAAGAACTTTAAATACCTGTCAAAGGAACAACAAAAGCTTGCTAAGCAAATTAATGCAGTCCCATATACTCTTAACAGTTGCGGTATTATTTACAACTCAAAGAAGGTAAAGATTACTTCATGGGATCAGCTTTGGAGCAAATCTTTGAAGGGGAAAATCGCAATTCCAGATATTACTACTACCTTTGGTCCGGCAATGCTGTATATTGCTGGTGATCATGCAGGTACTGCAGTAACTAGTGACAATGGTGTAGCTGCTTTCAAGGCTCTTAAAGCTCTCAAACCTAATGTTGTTAAGACTTATACTTCAAGTTCTGATCTGGTTAACATGTTTAAGAACGGTGAAGTTGAAGCAGCTGTTGTTGGTGACTATTCAGTAGCAATGATTTCAGCGGCAAGCTCAAGCATCAAATACTTCGTTCCATCTTCAGGTACTTACGCTAACTACAACACTGTTTCAATTTTGAAGAACAGCAAGAATACTGCTGCCGCTTACAAATACATCGACTACCGTTTAAGTACCGCAGTTCAAAAGAAAGTCGCAAGTGCTAAATCACTTAACAATGCACCCGTTAATACTTCAGTAACGTTAAGCGCTAAGGACGCTGAAAATAAGGCGTATGGCGCAATTGCTAAGCGTTCAAAAACTATTGATTACTCATACGTGAACAGTCACCTTTCAGGCTGGATCACCAAGTGGAACAAGCTGATGAACAAGTAATTTTGAATTTGGCAAAGTTGGAACTCAAAAAAGTTCCAACTTTTTTCTTGAGGAAACAAATATGACTAAAATTGATTTACTGGTAAAAAATGCTCACGTGTTTAATGTTTACTTACGTAAATTTGAAGATGTAAATATCACAATAAAAGATGGTAAGTTTTATTGGATCAATAAGGAATTACCAGGGATAGAAGCGGCAAAGGTTATTGATTTACAAGGAAAGTATGTGATACCTGGCTTTGTTGATGCTCATATGCATATCGATAGTTCGATGACTACCCCAAAAGTTATGGGACAAACAATTGGCAAATACGGCACAACGACAATTATTGCAGACGATCATGAAATCACTAATGTTGCAGGGGTAAAGGGACTAAAAGACTTTATTGACGAGAAAGCGCCTATTGATATATTCTTCGGCATTCCTTCATCGGTTCCGTCGACTAATCCTAATATGGAAACGACAGGCGGATTAATTGGCGTAAAGGAGACCGAGGAATTACTTAAAGATCCACGTTTCGTTTGTCTTGGCGAAGTTATGAACTTTAAAGACATGACTAGTGATCACGATACATTAATTAAAAAAATTATTGCTGCTTGTCGCAAGGCTAGGCCTACGATGCCACTTGAAGGTCATGTGCCCGCATATCACAGTGAAGATTTAGCAAAGGTTATTTATGCCGGAATCACAACTGATCACACTCAGCAGACTTCTTCTTTAGTTGATGAAAAAATTAGAAGCGGTATGTTTGTTGAAATTCAATTAAAATCAATGCACCAAGAAGTTATTGATACGGTAATAGAGCATGGATATTTTGAACATGTTGCTTTGGTAACGGACGATTCAATGCCGGATACTCTACTTAAAGGGCATCTGAACTTACTAGTTAAAAAAGCTATTGATATGGGAATGAGACCTGAAGACGCTATCTATATTTCAACTTATACACCTGCACGTCATATGGGGCTGTGGGATCGTGGTGCCATTGCGCCAGGACGAGTAGCCGACTTTATAGTATTAAATAACCTGGAAGACCTATCGATTGCGCAAGTTTACAAAAATGGGCTTCCATTTGCGGCAAAAGATGAAAAGGATAATAATGTTTACCCTGAAGAGTTATTGCATTCAGTTAAGGCCCCTAAACTTTCAGAAGCAGATTTTGATTTAAAGACTGATTTGGTTCAAAATGGTAAAGTTGTTGCCAATATTATTCAAATTAACGAAGTTGGAACTTTTACTAATCATATCCAAAAGTGTTTGGAAGTTAAAGATGGGCACGTACAATGGAAAAAAGCAGGTTTGGCTCTAATGCTCTGTCAAGAACGATATGGTAAAAATGAGGGCAGATACGCCTTTGCATTAATTGATCGTGGCATTGTTGGAGATGGTGCTATCGGTGCTACCTGGGCACATGATCACCACAATTTAATCATCTTAGGGACTAATATTGCAGGTATGGTTTCTGTTCAGAACCTTCTTGTCGAAGAACAGGGGGGCTATATAGCAGCTAAAGGCAGTCAAATTGTTGCAAATGCACCACTCCCATTGGGCGGGGTAGTTAGTCTTGAGCCAATGTCTGTTTTGGGAAAACAAATTAGTAAGGTCAGAGAGACAATGGTCGATTTAGGCTATAAGAATACAAATGAAATTATGTCTTTTTCAACACTTTCCTTACTTGTTTCTCCAACACTGAAAATTTCAGATAAAGGAATCTTTGAAGTCAAAACCCAGAGACATATTCCTTTGTTTGAATGTTAACTTCCCAATACCAATCAAACTCGAGGCCAACTAATCAGTCGCCTTACTACATTTTCATCAGGATGGTCTGGGGTTCTGGAGGCTTGCTCTGTAAGCTCTTGGAACTGGCCAAACAATGAAGACGAAGTGTGAGAGTTGCCCAATTAGCCACCCTTATCAGATAATCAACGTCTGTAAACCTATTTATCATGTGCTGGAAATGTTCAGCTCCACTGTAAGTAGAGTTCCATAAACTGATTGATCCCATCTTAGCATTGCTAGGATGGGATTTTAATATACCGCGCTATTGGGTGCTTACCTTACAGTGAAGTACAATGTTTATAGGACAGTTTTGTACGATTTTATATTATTACTAAAACTTCCCAGTCCGGGAACTGATCTATACAAAGCTGCCACTTTGTTTGCGAATTAACCGTTTTCTTATTTCTCCAAATTCGTCTAAAAAAGCGAATATTCGCCTATCTATTCTCTTGCTTTTTCCTAAACTGAATGCTATCTTTAACTCTTGCTTTTTCCTAAACTGAATGCTATCTTTAATACATAATCGTTCGTCTATGAAAAAGAAAAGAAGAAAAAGAAAGAAGTGATTTCACTATGCGCTTTAATTACAAGAAATTGGTTGCCGCTGGGGCAGCCACCCTGTCAATCGCTGCTGTATTGACTGCCTGCTCCGGCAAGAAGTCTAACACTTCCGTCAACAAGGACACCAAGCACGGTATCGCCTTGATCACTGACAGTAACGGTGTTGACGACCACTCCTTCAACCAAGCCGCTTGGTCTGGTTTCAAGGACTACGGCAAGGAACACGGCCTCAAGCAAGGCAAGGGCGGTTACCAGTACTTTCAATCATCATCTGCTGCTGACTTCACCCCTAACTTTACTCAAGCTGCCCAAGCCGGCTATCAAACCATCTACGGTGTCGGCTACATGCTGAATGACTCAGTTAAAGCCGCATCCAAGAAGTACCCTAAGAAGAACTTCGTCTTGGTCGACTCAGTTATCACTGGCCGCAAGAACGTTGCTTCAGTTACCTTCAAGAGCAACGAAGCTTCCTACCTTGGCGGTCTGGCTGCTGCCTACACCACCAAGACTAACAAGGTCGGCTTCATCGGCGGGGCCAAGGTCAGCATCCTGGAACTGTTCGAAGCCGGCTTCAAGCAAGGTGTCAAGGATGGTGCCAAGGCCTTAGGCAAGAAGATCACCGTTTACGACCAATACATCGGCAACTTCACCTCAACCGACAAGGCCAAGTCAATCGCCCAGTCAATGTACACTGACGGCGCTGACATCATCTACCAAGCTGCCGGCAACGCCGGTAACGGTGTCTTCACCGAAGCCAAGACCCGCAACAAGGCAACCACGGCTGCCAAGAAGGTCTGGGTCATCGGTGTTGACGTTGACCAGACAAACCTGGGTAACTACACTTCAAAAGACGGTAAGAAGGCCAACTTCACGCTGACCTCCGTATTAAAGGGGCTGCGTTTCGCATGCAAGGACATCGCTGACAAAGCCTACAAGGGCAAATTCCCTGGCGGTAAGGTAATTTCCTACGGCTTAGCTCACGATGGCGTCTCTGTCACTAAGGGGAATCTTGATGCCAAGACTTGGAAGGCAGTGCAAGCTGCCCGCAAGCAAATCCTGGCTGGTAAAATTAAAGTTGCAACTGCTCCAAGTAAGTAGCACAATATAATATATAGTGGTCAATCTGAAACACTCCGCAATATTACGGAGTGTTTTTTGTAGGAGTAATACAGAAAGTTTTGTCATATGGAAAAAGAGATCAAAAACATCATTGAGATGCGCCATATCGTGAAAGACTTTAACGGTTTTAAAGCCAACAACGATATCAACCTCACGCTCCGCAAGGGCGAAATCCTGGCGCTTCTTGGCGAAAACGGCGCCGGCAAGTCTACTTTAATGAGTATTCTTTCCGGCCTGCTCGAACCAACCTCTGGCGAAATCTACGTGCGGGGCGAGAAAGTCAACATCTCCGGCCCAAACGTCGCTACCAGCCTGGGGATCGGGATGGTGCACCAGCACTTTATGCTGGCTCAGGCCTTCACTGTCCTGGAGAACATCATCTTAGGCCATGAAACCACCAAGGGCCTGGCCCTGGACTTCAAGACCGCCAGAGAAAAGATCCTGGCCCTGTCCAAGCAATACGGCCTGGCCATCGACCCTGACGCTAAGATTTCCGACATCACCGTCGCTCAGCAGCAAAGAGTTGAAATCCTGAAGGTCCTTTACCGCGGGGCCGACATCTTGATCTTCGACGAACCAACTGCCGTTTTGACGCCGCAGGAAATCACTGAATTCATCAAGATCATGAAGAACCTGGCCAAGGAAGGCAAGTCCATCATCTTGATCACCCACAAGCTGAAGGAAATCAAGGAAAGTGCCGACCGGGTCACTGTCATCCGGGCTGGTAAGTCCATCCAAACCGTCAGCGTTGCCGATGCAAATGACGAACAATTGGCCGAAATGATGGTTGGCCACCATGTTAACTTTAAGCTGGACAAGGCTCCCCTCAATCTGGGCAAAAATATCCTGGAAGTCAAAGACCTGCACGTCAACGAAGACCGGGGGACCGACGCAGTCAAGGGTCTCTCCTTCAATATCCGCGGCGGGGAAATCCTTGGTCTGGCCGGGATCGACGGCAACGGCCAGGACGAACTGGTCGAAGCCATCACTGGCCTGCGCCATGTTGAAGGCGGCCAAGTCGTCATCAACGGCCAGGATTTGACCAACAAGCCAGTCCGCCAAATCACGGAAGCCGGCGTCGGCCACATCCCTGCCGACCGGCAAAAGTACGGCTTGATCCTGCAACTGCCTTTGTCTGAAAACATTGCCAGCCAGACCTACTACAAGGAGCCTTACTCCAAGCACGGGATCATGAACGAACAGACCATCCGGGAGCACGCCCGGGAACTGATCAAGAAGTTCGACGTCCGCACGACCAGCGAACAATTGCCAGCCAGCGACCTGTCCGGTGGTAACCAGCAAAAGGCCATCATCGCCCGGGAACTTGACCGGGACGCTGACTTGATCATTGCCTTCCAGCCAACCCGGGGCTTGGACGTCGGGGCCATCGAATACATTCACAGCCAGCTGCTGAAGCAAAGAGACGCCGGCAAGGCCGTGCTCCTTGTGTCCTACGAACTTGACGAAATCTTGCAGCTGTCTGACCGAATTGTCGTCCTGCACGACGGGGCCGAATCAGGTGAAGTCAAGCCTGACCAGACTAGTGAAACTGAACTCGGTTTGCTTATGACCGGGAAGAATACCAAGAAGGAGGCTGCCGCTAATGATTAAGGTGAGCCCTAAAGCCAAGCGGCTTTTAGTGCCGATCGTTTCTGTTATTGCCGGCTTTTTAGTCGGGGCCATCATCATGCTGGTCTGGAGCTATGACCCATTCCAGGCCTACAGCTCAATGTTTGAAAGTGCCCTGGGCTCAGCCAACGGGATCGGGGAAACCATCCGTAACGCCACCCCGTTGATCTTTATCGCCATCGGCTTCCAGATCTCTTCAGCCGCTGGCTTCTTCAACATCGGTCTGCCGGGCCAGGCGCAAGCCGGCTGGCTGACCGCCATCTGGATCGGCCTGGCCTTCAAGGGCCTGCCCGTCTACATCCTCTTGCCATTTGAAATCATCGCCGGCATCCTGGCCGGTGCCTTGGTTGCCGGGATTGCCGGCTGGCTGCGGGCCTACTTCGGAACCAACGAAGTTATCTCAACCATCATGCTTAACTACACCGTCCTCTACCTCTGCCAATACCTGCACCAGGACGTCATGAGCAAGAGCCTCCGCGTTGACACCGACACTACCAAGACCATCGGGGCTAGCGGCAGCCTGCGGATTCCGTGGCTGAGCGAAATGTTCGGCGACTCCCGGATCAGCGGCGGTATCTTCCTGGCCATCATTGCCCTGGTCATCTTCTGGTTCTTGATGAAGAAGACCACGGTCGGCTTTGAAATTAAGGCGGTTGGTTTGAACCCATTCGCCAGCCGTTACGCCGGCATGAGCGACAAGAAGAACATCATCATCTCCATGCTCCTGTCAGGTGCCTTCTGTGGCCTGGGTGGGGTCGTACAAGGTCTGGGGACTTACCAGAACTACTTCACCCAAACGACTACCCTGGACATCGGCTGGGACGGCATGTCCGTTGCCCTTTTGGGCGGCATGAGCGCCATCGGCATCCTGCTGGCTTCCCTGCTCTTCTCTATCTTGAAGATCGGTGGCCTGGGGATGCAGACGGCAGCCGGGATTCCATTTGAAATCGTTTCTATCGTCATCGCTGCCATTATCTTCTTCGTAGCCATCAGCTGGGCTGTCGGCCTCCTTTTCAAGGAAAAGAAGTCTGACAAGACCGCGACCTATATTGCCACGGCGGAAACCGCCGGCCGGCAAGCCGCCAATGACCAGCAAAAAGGAGGGGAAGCATAATGAACTTCGTGACTGTATTATCCTTAATCGTTTCATCAACTTTAGTTTATTCAGCTCCCTTGATTTTCACCGCTTTGGGCGGGACCTTCAGTGAAAACTCAGGGATCGTCAACGTCGGTTTGGAAGGGATCATGACCATGGGGGCCTTCACCTCCATCGTCTTCAACCTGAGCTTCGCCTCAACCTTCGGCACCGCTACTCCATGGCTGGGTGCCCTCTTGGGCGGGATTGTCGGGATCATCTTCTCCCTGCTGCACGCCGTTGCCACGGTCAACTGTCGGGCTGACCACGTTATTTCCGGGACGGTCTTAAACTTGATGGCGCCGCCATTGGCCGTCTTCCTGGTCAAGGCCATCTACAACAAGGGGCAAACCGAAAACATCAACCAAAACTTCGGCTACTTCTCCTTCCCTGGCCTGGCCAACATCCCGGTTATCGGGCCGATCTTCTTCAAGAACACTTCAGCTCCTGCCTGGGTGGCCATCGTCTTGTCCATCTTCCTCTACTGGGTACTGTACAAGACCCGCTTTGGCCTGCGCCTGCGGTCCAGCGGTGAAAACCCGCAAGCTGCAGACACTTTGGGGATCAACGTCTACAAGATGCGTTACGCCGGCGTCTTGATCTCCGGTTTCCTCGGCGGGATCGGCGGGGCCGTCTTCGCTGAAGCAATTGCCGGGAACTTCTCAGTTTCCACTATTGCCGGGCAAGGTTTCATGGCCCTGGCGGCCATGATCTTCGGCCGCTACAACCCAATCGGCGCTATGCTGTCCTCCCTCTTCTTTGGCTTCGCGCAAAGCTTGAGTATTATCGGGGACCAGCTTCCAGGCATTTCCAGCCTGCCATCCGTTTACCTGCAGATCGCGCCTTACGTCTTGACGATCATCGTTCTGGTGGTCTTCTTCGGCAAGACTGTCGGGCCAGCTGCCGACGGCCAAAACTACATCAAGTCGAAATAAAGAAAACAGGGCTTTGGCCCTGTTTTTTACTGACATTTTTTCTGAAAAAATGCTAAAGTAAATTAATGACAAGTTTTTAAAGCAAGCTTTGTGGAGCTTGGTTCACTGGAATATTAGAGTATGACTCCAATTCTGGCTGAATCCAAAGACCCTTTCCGGGTCCGGATTCGCTGAATTGTAGTTTTTTATTGGAGGTTAGAATTTAATAGAAGCTCATGAAAAAGTCGCCCCTTCCGTGATCTGGTCGATCATCGGGACCGCGGGCGTGTCCGTGATCATTGCCATCGCCGGCAGTCCTTACCAGGGGCAGAGCAAGCAGGTAGTCATGGGGTCACAAGCTGCCTTCATCGTCCTCTTCGTCTTCACCCTCTTGATTTTTGCCTGCGTCTTGCGCTTGATCAAGCGCGACAAGCAAGGCCTGGTCAAAAACTAAAGCAAGCGAAAAGCCTTACTCCACACGGAGCAAGGCTTTTTCAGATCTTAAAAAGCAATGTCGTCAGCAGGCGCAAAAGTGCGAAGACCGCGAAGACCCAGATGCTGTCTTTGATCCCGCCTAAGTAGCGGCGCTGGTAAAGAGTCATCCCGGCAGCCGCGGCAAAGAGCAGGATAAGGGATATGGCGGCCAGCCAGCTGCCCGGCCAGTAGATCAAGTGGATCACAAACAGGCAGGCCAGGTAGGGCCAGGACCACTTCAGCCGCAGCAGGGTAAACTGCTTCCGGCTCAAGTGCCGGGTCAGCAAGAGCGGCTCAATCCCGGCCAGGTCCTCTGGGAGAAAAAGCCGGGCAAGTACCTGGCCTTCCCAACAACTTGCAAGCAGAATTAAAACAGCTTCCTTGCCAGCCAAGCGGCTGGATCATCAGCCGCTTTTTGGACTGTGGGGAAGAAGGCGGCAAGGTCTACGACTACTACAAGACCTTCGTGGAGATCAGCTGAAAATTAAATGCTCTCCAAGGGCTGCTTGCTCTTCGGTGGCAGGTAATCCCGGTCCAAGGCGGCCAGTTCACCGGCGGTCAAGACCAGGTCAGCAGCCGCCAAGTTGGCCCGCATGTGGTCAACTGAACTGGCCTTTGGAATGGTCAAGACCTGCCCGGTCCGCATGGTCCAGGCCAGCAATACTTGATGGACGGACACGCCCCGCTTGTCAGCGATCTGCTTTAAGCTGGCTTTAACGGGGATAGATTGCCCGTTGCCTGAGTTAAAGGGCGAATAGCCAATAAAAGCAATGCCGTGCTGCTTTTGCCAAGGCAGGAGGTCATATTCAACGCCCCGCTTGTCGAGATTGTAGAGGTCTTCATTGGCAAAAACGGCCCCTTCCCCTGCGATATCTACCAGCTCCTGCATATCAGCCGTATCAAAGTTGGAGACGCCCCAGTGGCGGATCAGGCCGGCAGCTTGCAAATCCTGCAGGCCCTTGACTGTTTCTGCTAAAGGATAATCGCTCTTCCAGTGCAAAAGATACAAGTCCAGATAGTCTGTCCCCAGCCGCTTCAAGCTGGCGGCCAGGCTTTTTTTCTGCTCTCTTGGACTGGCGTGCCAGGGGTAGAACTTGGAGATAAGGAAGAGCTGGCTCCGGTCCAGGTCCTTGATGGCTTCACCGACCAGGCTTTCGGCCTGCCCTTCCCCGTACATTTCAGCGGTGTCGATCACGTTGACCCCGGATGACAAGCCGCAACGCAGGGCCGCGATTTCCTCCTCCCACTTGCTGGCCTTTTCCCCCATGCCCCAGGTGCCCAGGCCCAGCTGGCTCAGTTTTTCTCCTTTGACAGTCATGTATTTCATGGAATTTTCCTCCATCTGTTTTATTGTTTTTTTATTTTTGCTTTCTCATTAAGCATAGTACAAGGGCGGCCATTTTTTAGCAAAAATCACACAGATTTTGCCAGGATTTATCGGTCTAGACCTTGACAAAAAATCTTCTTGGAACTAAAATGGACTATACCAATATGAGTGAGTTAAAAAATAAGGAGTCGTGATCATCATGAAAGTTATCGTTGTGAAAAACGCCAGTGAATTAGGCAAGCGGGCCTTTGACCTTTTGGCAAAAGCAGTTGCCGGAGGGGCCAAGACCTTGGGCCTGGCGACCGGGTCTTCTCCAGTTGAACTCTACCAGGAAATGGTAGCCAGCCAGCTCGACTTCAGTCAAATGACCAGTGTCAACTTGGATGAATACGTTGGCCTCAGCCCGGAAAACCCGCAGAGCTACCACTACTTCATGAACCAGCATCTCTTCCAGTACAAGCCATTCAAGCGCTCTTACCTGCCAGACGGCCAGACAAAGGACATCCAGGCAGAGTGCGGCCGCTACAACCAGATTTTGGCGGAGAACCCGGTAGACTTGCAGGTCTTAGGGATCGGGCAGAACGGGCACATCGCCTTCAACGAACCGGGGACGCCGTTTGACAGCGTGACTCATGAAGTTGCTTTGACGGAAAGCACGATCAAGGCCAACGCCCGCTTCTTCAACAGCATTGATGAAGTGCCAAAGAGCGCAATCTGCATGGGGATTGCCAATATCATGGCGGCTAAGGAGATCATCCTTTTGGCCAAGGGGGAAAGCAAGGCTAAGGCTATTAAGGACATGGTTGAAGGGCCAGTGACTACGGATGTCCCGGCCAGCGTCTTGCAAAAGCACCCGAACGTTACGGTGATTGCCGACCAGGCAGCCGCGAGCTTACTTAAATAAGAAGTAAAACAGTATACGCAAAAGGATCTGCCTCAACAGAAGGCAGATATGACCCCCGAAATTAGGACACTAATTTCGGGGGTCATTTTCATGACTAAATACACTAAAGAAATCAAACTTGCTATCTACCATGAATGGGTAGACGATCACAGAAGAGGCACCTACCTTAGCCGGAAATATGGGATGGGGCGTAGAGGAATCCAGTATTTGGTGGACTTGATTCAAAAATATGGTGAAGATATTCTGGATCGCCCTCAACAGAAATATACTGCTGATTTCAAGCTTGCTGCCATTGATAGAGTTCTGCTAGGCGGTGAAGCACTTAGACAGGTTTCTCTAGACTTAGGACTTACAAATACAGGAATTCTTGCAAATTGGCTTCGCTCTTTTAAAGAAAACGGGTATACTGTCATTACCAAGAAGAAAGGTAGACTACCCAAGAATGCCCAAAAGCAAGGACAAACAGCGGATCAAAGAATTGGAAGAGCAGGTAAAGAGGCTTACAGTCGAGCTTGCATACATAAAAAAATTGGAGGCCTTAATTCAAGAACGGAAGAGCCAAGAAAAGAAGAATTAGCTCGTGCAATCACTGAATTAAGGCAAGAATTGCGGCTTAGCGTTAAGTACATTATCGACGTTATCAATGCCAATCCTGGATTGCCTCATATCTCAAGAAGTAACTATTACTATCAGACCCATAAGCCAGATAAGGATTCTGGTAACCAGAAGCTGATGGATAGAATCAAAGAGATCGATCATGAACACAGCCAGCGCTATGGGTACCAGCGAATCTACGGACAGCTTCGCCGGGAAGACTATGAGGTCAACCATAAGAAGGTGCAGAGGCTCATCTTGTTCGCCATCTCAATCCGCAAGAAACGCAAATACAGCAGCTATTACGGCGTTCAAGGCAAAATCAAGCCAGACTTAATCAAGCGCAAATTCTACGCAATTATTCCCAACAGACATTGGTTTACCGACGTGACTGAATTCCATCTTAAAGATCAAAAGCTCTACCTTTCTCCAATTATCGATGGTTGTACCCAAGAAATCATCTCCTACAATATTTCTAGGCACCCAGACCTTAAGCAAGTAATGACCATGCTAGATGATGCATTTGAGAAGCACCCTGCTCTTAACGGGCTTATTTTTCACTCAGATCGTGGATGGCAATATCAGCACTATGCATATCAAGCCGCTCTAGCTAATAGAGGGATCGATCAGAGTATGTCCAGACTAGGTAATTCTCTAGATGACGGCTTAATGGAGGGCTTCTTCGGCATTCTTAAGCGGGAGATGTTCTACGGCCAAGAACATAAATACAAGGACTTAAATGAGCTTGAACAAGCTATTCACAACTACATCGATTACTACAACAACGTGAGAATCAAGACAGGACGAAAAAACATGACCCCGATTGAATATCGGAATCATGTTTTAACAACCTTAACGGCGTAATACTAAATTGTCCCAATTTTGGGGGTCATATCAGGCAGATCCTTTTTTAGTTTATGTATGTTTGTCAGAGCTTCAAACCAAGCCAAGAGCCGTAAAAGATAAAAGCAAATAAGAAGATAGCAGTGACTACCAAGGCCAAGATACAGCTCAAAAACAGGCTAACTGAGTGCTTTTGCCCCCACGCAATCAGCCAAAACAGCAGTAAAAGATCGCCAATATCTTCTAGAGCATAATATAGCCAGGCTTGATGAAAAAATGGAGTAACAAGCAGAGTCAGCAGCCAGAAAGGCAAAAAGCGACCGATCCAATGGTAGCTTTGCTCATCAAGAAACTGTCTACGCATATTGATATCGCCTGCCTTTTTCATCTAAACTTTCCCTTTAATTGTAGTCCATCAGACAAACTTTTCCAGATCAATCACCCGGTCAGCCTGGGCAGCTTCCGCGAGATTGTGGGTAACCAGCACGATTGTCTTACCCTGCTGACTTCTCAAATCCAGCAATTGGTTAAAAGCAGCTTGAGCCCGCTTGGCATCCAGTGCTCCCGTCGGTTCATCCGCTAGAACGATCTCCCCAGGCTTCAAAATTGCCCGGGCCAAGGCACAGCGCTGCTGCTCACCACCTGACAAGGTCTGCACCTTGCTCTGCTTGACTTTGCTTAAATCCAGGCTTGCCAGGACCTGGTCAATCTCTTTCTGCTTTTCCCTCTTGCTTTTCTTGACAAAAGCCATGGCCAAGAGCAAGTTTTCCTCTACTGTCTTGGTTTGAATCAAAGCAAAAGATTGAAAAAGATAGTTCAGTTGCTGACGCCGCAATTTGGTTGCCTGCCGGCTGTTGACCTTAGGCATCAGCTTGCCCAAAAGCTTGATCTCCCCCTGGTCAACTGCTTCAAGCAAACCCAGCATGTTGAGCAGGGTCGACTTGCCTGAACCCGACGGGCCCACGATCGCTACGAATTCGCCGCGTTCAACAGCAAAACTTACATCCTTAAAAATAGTCCGCTGCCCGTACTTTTTACCTAAATAACTGACCTCAATAACTTTTGTCATACTACTCTCCCTTAAACAATTCAACGACGTCATTGAAAGAATCCTTGATCACATACAGATAGAAGAGGCTCAGCTGCAGCAGGCAGATCAGCGAAAGAACAAATAGGCCAACCTTGCTTCTCAATAATCCCGCGGCAAAAAGCTGCCCAGCTCCCGTCAGAAAGATCACTCCAAGTGGCAAGGCATACAGTTGGCGCGGGCTGAAGCCGAGAAACTTCTTCACGGCTATTTCCTCCCGGTTGAGCTGTTTATAAATCATAACCAAGATCAACACGAGCAGAAGCAAAAGGACCACCAGAATTGCCAAAGCCGCGCCAAACATGATAACCGTCTGCCACAGGCTCTTCTGCAGCCTGTCTATATAGGAAGAAACATAGGAAGAAACACTGACAAAATTGGGCTTGTTATCGCTCAGATTGAAGCGGGCCAACAGGGCCTTGTTCGTGTATCTCTCCCGCGTTTTTTGGTCAGCAAATTTCAAATAGCCATTCATCCCGCTGGCAAAAATCCCCCCGATCTCAACATAGGTCATGTTTTCTGGAACCGCCAGATGGATGACTGGATTCCTAATCTAGTAGGGTTCTTTCAGATTATTGTTCCACGTGAAACACCATCCCCCCTCCAGGCAAATTATTCCTCTATCATATAAAAAATCTTTTTGGACAAAAAGCTTGCTAAGGCACTATATCTTGCAATAAACTATTAGAGCAACGTAGATCTAGTATAGTATGAATAGAAAGAGTGTGATCACCGTTATTGTCTTAAGTGGCCCAATTGGAGCCGGAAAATCCAGTTTAACCAGTATCCTCGCCAAGCACCTTGGCTCAACAGCATATTACGAAGAGGTCAACAACAATCCGGTTCTGCCTTTGTACTACAAAGACATGAAGCGCTACACCTTCCTGCTCAACACTTATTTCCTTAATAAGCGGCTGGAAGAAATCAACGCGGCGGCAGGCAACCGCAATGACGTGCTCGACCGCTCAATCTACGAAGACTTGCTCTTCTTCAACATGAACGTCGATAACGGGGTTGCTGCCCCAACTGAATATCAGATCTACCACGACCTGATGGACAACATGATGGAAGACGTGCCAGGCAATCCGCGCAAGAAGCCGGACCTCCTGATCTACATCCACGTCTCCCTTGACACCATGCTCAAGCGGATCGGCAAGCGGGGCCGAGAGTTCGAACAGCTCGACTCCAATCCAGGCCTGAAGGAGTACTACCAGAACCTCCTGCGCTACTATGAGCCATGGTATGAACAATACGACGTATCGCCAAAGATCGCGATCGATGGCGACAAATTCGACTTTGTCGACAACCAAGACGATCAGGACTTCGTTTTGGACACGATCGACAGCAAGTTGCGCGAAATCGGCAATTTGTAATTGATAGAAGGAACGTGATGACCGTTATTGTATTAAGTGGGCCCGTTGGAGCCGGTAAATCCAGCCTAACCGCAATTCTTTCCAAATATCTGGGGACCAAGCCTTTCTACGAAAGCGTCGATGACAACCCTGTCCTCCCGCTTTTCTACAAGGACCCCCTCAAGTACACCTACCTGCTGCAGCTCTTCTTCTTGAACACGCGCTTCCACAGCATTAAAAAAGCCCTCAGCGACGACAACAACGTCCTGGACCGGTCCATCTATGAAGATTCTCTTTTCTTCCATATGAATGCCGACATCGGCCGGGCCAATGACCTGGAAGTCCAGACCTACGAGGAGCTGCTGGAAAACATGATGAAGGAACTGGAGCGGATGCCTAAGCGCCATCCTGACCTCCTGGTTCACATCAATGTTTCCTATGAAACAATGATCAGACGGATCCAGAAGCGGGGCCGGTCTTACGAACAGCTCAGCTTCGACCCGACCCTGGAAGACTACTACAAGCGAATGCTCCGCTACTATGAGAAGTGGTATGACGACTACGACTACTCACCAAAGATGATGATCGACGGCGACCACTACGACTTCATGGCCAGCGAAAGCGACCGGACTGAAGTCCTGGACCAGATCACCCAGAAGCTCAAGCAGGTGGGCAAGCTGCCAAAGAACTGGCAGGCCGGTGAAATTGCCAGAAAGGCCATCGAGATCGGCCAATAAGCCAACAGCAAAAGAAGTCATTATTTCCCAGGAAATGATGGCTTTTTTGCTTGGCCCGGAAAAATTAAATAACGTATTTCTCCTTATTTTCTTAGAAAAAGGCAACGCTGTAATGAATTAATTAAGGCAAAAGTCTGCTTCGACTTTATTATCTTAAGTGTGCCCGCTGTCTTTTCTCAGCTTTTTTCTCACAATGCTGATATGTCATAGTCCAAAGCATGTTACAATAGTTATTAACTTATTCTAAAAAGGCTTAAAAAGATATCAAAATGATTAAGGGTGATTTATTTTATGAGATTCGCAAAAATTAAGCAAATGCTGCTGATCCCATTTGCAGCACTTCTGATGCTGGTCGCGCTGGCTATGCCTGGCCAAGCGCAAGCCGCCAGCAAGAAGACTTACATCATCGGTACCGACCAGACTTTCAAGCCCTTTGAAATCCAAGACAAGGATGGTACCTACAATGGCAAGAACCCGGGGATCGACATCGAAATCCTCCAGGAAATCGCCAAGCACGAAAACTTCAAGTACGAGCTGAAGATCATGTCCTTCAACGCCGACGTCCAGGCCCTGCAGTCTGGCCAGATCGACGGGATGATCGCAGGCATGAGCGTGACTGAAGAAAGAAAGAAGACCATCGACTTCAGCAACTCCTACTACACTGACGGGGTCTGCCTGGCCGTGGCCAAGGACAGCAAGATCACCAGCATGAAGGACCTCAAGGGCAAGACGGTTAACGTCAAGACCGGGACTACTTCTGCTATCTATGCCAAGTCCATCCAAAAGAAGTACGGCTTCAAGCTAAAGTACTACACCAACTCCAACACTTCCTGGGCTGACGTCAAGGCCGGCAACGCTGACGCCTGCTTCGACGATGGTCCGTCCCTGCGCTACGGGATTGCCAACGGGACCGGCCTGCGCATCGTCGGCAAGCAGGTTTCCAACGCCCCTCTGGCTTTTGCCGTTAAGAAGGGTGAAAACCAGGAACTCCTCAAGATGTTCAACGACGGTCTGGCCTGGCTGAAGAAGACTGGCCGCTTAAAGAAGATCGTCAACAAGTACACCAGCAAGAAGGCTGTTAAGAGCCAAGTCGTAGCTGATACTTCAATTTTGGGCTTAATCAAGGACAACGCCGGCGCTCTTCTGCAAGGTCTGTGGATGACCATCGAACTCTCAATCGTCGGCATCCTGGCCGCCCTGGTCTTCGGTTTAATCCTCGGGATCATGGGGATCGCTGAGCACAAGTTCTGGCATGGCCTGGCCAACGTAATCATCTACATCTTCCGTGGTATTCCAATGATGGTTTTGGCCTTCTTTATTTACATCGGCATGCCAACCTTGCTGGGCCACAAGCTGCCCCTCTTTACCGCCGGCATCCTGACTTTGATGCTGGACGAAGGGGCCTACATCGGGGCCATCGTCCGCGGGGGCTTCGAATCAGTTGACGTGGGTCAGTGGGAAGCGGCCCGGTCCCTGGGTCTGCCTTACTACAAAGCCCTGTGGAAGGTTGTTGCCCCGCAAGGCTTCAAGCTGATGATTCCATCCCTGGTCAACCAGTTCATCATCACTCTTAAGGACACTTCCATCCTTTCCGCCATCGGGGTCATGGACTTGACGCAAACTGGTACCAACTTGATCGCCCAGAACTTCCAGGGCTTCAAGATGTGGCTGATCATCGCCGTAATGTACCTGATCATCATCACCCTGCTTACCTGGCTGTCCAACTACATTCAAAAGAAGATGCAACATTAGTTAAAAGGAGGCTTTTTCCATGGAAGAAAAATACAAGGTTCAGGTAACTGACCTGCACAAGAGCTATGACGGCGTTCATGAAGTCATCAAGGGCGCCAGCCTGGACGTCGCGCCAAGCGAAGTCGTCTGCATCATCGGTCCGTCTGGTTCAGGCAAGAGTACCTTCCTGCGCTGCATCAACAAGCTGGAAGACTTCCAAGACGGCCACATCTACTTGGATGGCGTTGACCTGGCTGACCCAAAGGTCGACATCAACAAGATGCGGGAAAAGATCGGCATGGTCTTCCAGCACTTCAACCTCTTCCCGAACATGACCGTCCTGGAAAACATCACCCTGGCTCCGGTCGAACTGGGCAAGGAAGACAAGGAAACGGCCATCAAGGAAGCCCACAAGTACTTGCAGATGGTCAACATGGATGACAAGGCCGACGTCAAGCCGACCACCCTGTCCGGCGGCCAGCAGCAGCGGGTAGCCATCGCCCGGGCCCTGGCCATGAAGCCGGATGTCATGCTCTTTGACGAACCGACCAGTGCCCTGGACCCGGAAATGGTCGGCGACGTTTTGAACGTTATGAAGAAACTGGCCCAGGAAGGGATGACCATGATCGTGGTAACCCACGAAATGGGCTTCGCCAAGCAGGTGGCTGACAAGGTTGCCTTCTTCTACGGCGGCGTGATCAAGGAACTGGGGACGCCGGAAGAAATATTCGACCACCCGCAGGAAGAAGAAACCAAGAACTTCTTGAACAAGGTTTTGAATATCTAAGCTGAGTTTAGATTTTTTTAAAAACAAGTGAAAAATTAAAAGGAAAGCGCTTGAGTTGCCATGCTCAAGCGCTTTTTAGCGGCTAAAAATAATGGAAACACACTTTATAATCACTAATAAAATTATAATTCGTATTTACATCCGGTTAATTCCATGTTAAGGTAGAAATATCCCCTTCTATTGGAGGAAATTCCGAACGTTACCTACTGGAGGATCAAATGGAATTTATTAACAAGTATTTCGAGCTCGACAAGCTCGATTCAAACCCTAAGCGGGAGTTCATCGCTGGTCTGACGACCTTCTTCGCGATGTGCTACATCCTTTTCGTCAACCCTAGCGTCTTGGGCGCCAGCGGGATGGACAAGGGCGCGGTCTTCACGGCAACTGCCCTGGCCAGCGCGCTCGGCTGTCTTATCATGGGTATTTTTGCCAACTACCCGATCGCTACTGCCCCGTCTTTGGGTCTTAACGCCTTCTTCGCTTACACTGTCTGCATCGGCATGAAGGTGAAGTGGCAGACTGCCCTGGCTGCTGTTTTCGTGGCCTCAATCATCTTCATTTTGATTACGGTCTTCAAGCTGCGGGAACTGATCGTCGACAGCATCCCTAACGACTTGAAATTTGCCATCTCCGCCGGGATCGGGATCTTTATCGCCTTCCTGGGTCTGCAAAACGGCAAGCTGGTTGTCAACAGCGCTTCTACTTTGGTAACTATCGGTTCCTTCAAGGACCCGGCTGCCTGGGTAACCATCTTCGGTCTGCTGGTAACCATCTTCTTGATGATCCGTCGGGTGCCAGGCGCGATCTTCACCGGGATCGTCCTGTCATCAATCTTCAGCATCCTGGTTGGCCAAAGCAAGATGCCGACTTCAGTCGTTTCTTTGGCGCCAAGCTTGAAGCCAAGCTTCGGCCAAGCCATCCTCCACCTGGGCGACATCAACACGGTGCAGATGTGGACGGTCGTTTTAACCTTCCTCTTGGTGGCCTTCTTTGACACCACTGGTACCTTGATCGGTCTGGCTCACCAGGCTGGCCTGGTTGACAAGGACGGCAAGATGCCAAGAATCGGCAAGGCCATGGCGGCTGACTCAACGGCCATGATGGCTGGTTCCATCATCGGTACTTCACCGGTTGGCGCCTACGTTGAATCTTCATCCGGGATCGCTGCCGGCGGCCGGTCAGGTTTGACTGCCGTTTGGGTTGGTATCTTCTTCCTTTTGTCCATGTTCTTCAGCCCGCTTTTGAGCGTGGTAACGACTACGGTTACTGCTCCAGCCTTGATCATCGTCGGCGTTTTGATGGCCGCCAACCTGGCCAAGATCTCCTGGGACAAGCTGGAAATCGCTGTTCCAGCCTTCTTGATCGTGATTGGCATGGGCTTGACCTACTCCATCGCTGACGGGATGGCCCTGGGGCTGATCGTTTACCCGATCTCCATGACTGCTGCCAAGCGGACCAAGGAAGTCAGCCCAATGATGTGGATCCTGGCTGTAGTCTTCGTGATCTACTTCTTGATCTTGAACGTCTAAACGCTAACAATAACAATTTTTGCCAAGCTAAAAAGCCCCGACTCCGGACGGGGCTTTTTTCTTATGTATTTTCAGCTTTATTCTTTGGCTTCTTGCAGGCTGGCCATCTTGTCATAGACCAGGCCCCGCTGGTTTTCATCGATTTCCAAGACTAAAAGGTCACCGGCTAACAGCTTGGTATTCCCATTAGGGATAATATCCTTTTGCCCCCGGTGGATAACTCTGACCAGGGTGCGGTCCGGCCAGGCGATTTCCTTAACCTGGTGGTCAGCCAACTGGCTGCCTTCATAAATGGAAACAGTCAGCTGGTCTGCTTCACCAACATAGTCGTCGTCTTCTTTGGTCTGCATCCGGCCAGCCAGGCTTTCATAGATCGGCACCCCTCCCAGCAGTTCGTTGACGACATAAGCGGCAACTGAGACCACGGCTAAAGGCATGAGGTGCAGGAGTGACCCGACCATTTCCGCGATCAACATGATGGCAGTAAAAGGTGAACGGACGATGGCTGAAAAAAGCCCGGCCATAGAGAAGATGATCAAGTTGACGACCAATTTTTGATCCAAAAGGCCCAGGTCAACCATGAACTGGCCATAAACCGCCCCCAAGAGGGCTCCCATGGTCAAGATCGGCAGGAAGATACCGCCTGGCAGGCCAGAATCGTAAGACACGATGGAAAAACTGATCCGCAAGAGGAAGATCAAGACCAGGACATTTACGGCGTGAATTTGGTTCAAGCTCAAGATTAAGTTGTTGCCCCCGCCGACATAGCCTGGGAAGTAGTACATGACCGGCACTAAGATGAGGGCCGGGATGATCCCGTGCAGCCAACGCGGCAGGACGGGGATTTTTTGATAAACATGGCTGAAATTGAGCAGGCCCCACTGGTAGAAGCGGCCGATCAAGCCCAAGAAAGCCCCCAATAAGAGCAGCTGCCAGTACTGGAGGATGGGGAAGCTGTGCTTGTAGTCGATCGCTAAGACAGGAGTCTGGCCAAAGAGATTAGAAACCACAAAGTTGGCCATGATGGCTCCGGCTAAAGCGTTCAGCCAGACCCGGGGAGAAAAGTTGTGAAAGACTTCTTCAACGATGAACATGGCCCCGCCCAAAGGTGCCCCGAAGGCCGCGGACAAGCCGCTGGCCGCCCCGGTTGCCAGGAGGACCCGGGAGTCGCTCTTTGAAGCCTTGAAGCCCTGGGCCACCCCCTGGCCGACCGTTGAGCCCAATTGGATTGACGGACCTTCCCGGCCTAAAAAGAGGCCAGACCCGATCGACAGGACCCCGCCGATGAACTTCCGCCAGAAGACCGGCCACCAGGCCAGTTGCAGCTTGCCCTGCAGCTGGAGCTCTACTTCAGGGATCCCGGACCCGCCGGCATGGGGCTGCTGCTTGACTAAGAAGCCGGACACGATCACGCTGGCCAGAACGCCCCCGGCTAAGAGCCACAAGAGGGCTGGGTTAGCGTGCGCTGCCTGGTAGCCTTTTTGCCACATGGCCAGGGTCTGCCCGATCAGCCAGCGGAAGCTGCCAACAACAATGCCCGCCACCAGGCCTACGACCAGGGCTTCGAATAATAAGCGCAGGTTGGATTTGCGCGTTTGTCTGTCTTCACTCTCCATATAATTTTCCCCTACCTTTTTTGCATATAAAAAAGCATAACCCTTTTAGGCGGACATGTAAAATCTACTTTATCTCGTCAAGGCTTCATAGCCGAGGTTCTTGAGGAACTTGAACAAGTCTTCCGTTTTGATAAAAATCGTCTTTTCATTGGTATTGGGGTGAAAGCTCATTCTGTCCTCATCAACGATCTCCTTGTCAAAGTAGACCTGGATGTCGTGGTCAGCGTTGTTCAGCAGGCCAAAGGGAGACACTACCCTGGATGGCAAACCCATTTTTTCAAAGAGGCTCTTTTCCGAAGCCATCTTGATCTGCTTCTCGCCGGCAATCTCCTTGAACTTGTCCATATTTAGTCTTTTAGCATCATCCATAATCACCAGGTAGAAGTTCCGCTTCTTCTTGTTGGTCAAAAACAAGGTCTTCGTTCTGACCCCTGGGATCCCCTCGATGAATTCGTCAGCCTGCTCCGTCGTCAAGGCCGGGGCGTGCTCCACCAGCTGGTAGTCGATGCCTAATTCAGCCAATTTATCCTTTACTTCTTCAAACACGGCAATCCTCCTTTTAAATGCACACAGTCCCTTCAGAATCAAGGAGGACTTCTCAAGTATGTAATGTCTTTGTGTTTTAGGTAATGTTAAGAAAAAGAATGAGGATATAATCGATTTTGAAAATGAGGATATATAGGATATAAGGATACGCGTGATGCTACTTGAAGAAGCTGAATCCATATCTCTGTAGGATGTAGCTAATATTGTAAGTTAGTACAATTATCTCGACAGTTTGTTGGAAACCATCTACACTTCTTGCAAGTATATTTTCAATTCCGTAGTACTTTAGTACTGAAAACACACTCTCGATTGTTCTGCGAATTGCCATTAGCTCTCTTTTGTTATGCTACTTAGCACCCTTCATATTTTTCCGATAAGGTGTCCACAGTATATAACCGTCTATCTTGAGGGCATCATGCAGTCGTTTGCCTATATAACCTTCATCGCCTAAAAAGCTAAGAAGCTGCAGACTTACGATCTGACTGGGACTGCCATCAAAGGCAAGAAGATTTTAAACTTATTTGTTCACGTGGATGGGCAAGCTTACCTGCTCAACCCGCAGACTAAGAAGGTTGAGCTCTTCTACCACCTGCAAGACCAGCACCTGATCGGCGAGTTCTTCTGGTTTGAAACTCAAGCAGACGACGAATATTTCAAGGCAACTGATCAATACAATGGCTTCTTAAAGGCCAGCGAAGTTAAGAAAGCAAAGCTGCCGACCATCATTTCCAAGAAGGCAGCCAAGACAAGCGACCAGCCGGCCAGCGCGAGCCAGCTGGCAGCCTTGAAGAAGGAAATCACCAAGGCTGAAGCCGTCCAGAAGAAAACAATCTACAAGCTGTCATCTTCCTACCGCCGTGACTACCTGGACTACGCGCTCAGCAACGCGCAAAAGGCACTTTCCGGCAATAAGGGTGAGGTAACTTTTGCCAAATGGCTCCTGGCCAACTCTGAGACATATCTTAATGGGAAAAAGGCCCCAGTCACCAACATCAACAAACTCAGCAAGGCTGAGTACGAACGCGTGCGGAGAATCGTTTCGGATGTAGCGCCAAATGGCTACATGACGACCATTTACTACAAGCGGGCGGATGGCACTTAGCACAGAAAATACAGTGAACTTTGGAACAACAAAAACTGCAAATTCGTTTATGTCAGCATGACGACCAAAGAGAAGAAATTCTTGAAGATCAGCGACTACGCGAAGAACAGCAAGTAATAGTTTACAGATGAAAAGCAGTCAACTTTTTTGAAGCTGACTGCTTTTTGCTCGTCTATATTCTGTTTTGTTGTCACAAATCTTTTCTGGAAATCTCCTACTGAACAATGAAAAGTCTAATATTATCATCAAGCAACAGAAGAATCAAGCACGACAAGCAAAAATAGTGAAACTTTCCAACGAAGTTTCACTATTTTTCATCAATACTGTTTGTTATTTTTCTTCATACCATTCGGTGTGGTAAACGCCCTCGCGGTCGTTTCTGTAGTAAGTGTGCGCACCGAAGTAGTCTCTTTGTGCCTGAATCATGTTGGCCGGCAGGCTTGGGTTGAAGATTGATTCCAGGTAGTTCAGAGCGGCGCTGAAGCTTGGAGTCGGCACGCCAGCTTCCGTTGCCAGCTTAACGACTGCTCGCAAGGCTGGCAGGTTCTTTTCCATCACGCCCGCAAAGTATGGGTCCTGGAAAAGGTTGTCCAATTGCTTGCCGTCAGCGTAGGCATCTTCAATGTGGTACAGGGTCTTGGCGTGGATGATGCATCCCGCTTCCCAGTTCTGCGCGATCGCCGGGTAGTTCAGTTCCCAGTCGTAAGCCTTAGCGGCCATGGTCAACTGCTGGAAGCCTTGAGCGTAAGCCACTATCTGCGCCAGGTACATTGCCTTGCCCAAGTTGTCGATCAAGTCGCTGGCAACTTCACCGTCGTAAACCACTTCCTTGCCTTCCCGGGTCGTTGCCTTGGACATAAACCGGGCCAAAACAGCTTCCGCTACCACCGTAATTGGAGCGCCCAGCTTGATGGCGTCTTCCAGCATCCAGTTGCCAGTCCCCTTGTAGGAAGCAACGTTCAAGATGTGGTCGATCACATCGTCGTCAGTCAAGTCGTCCTTTTGCCGCAAAACTTGTGAAGCAATTTCAATCAAGTAGGCGTTCAAGTCACCCTTGTCCCATTCAGCAAAAATATCCGCCATTTCCTTGTTGGACTTGTGGGCTACCTTGCGCATGATATCGTAGACTTCAGAGATTTCCTGCATAATCGCGTATTCCATCCCGTTGTGGACCATCTTGACGTAGTGGCCCGCCCCTTCTGGCCCGATGTAGGACACGCAGGCGCGGCCGTCTTCAGTCTTAGCGGCCATCGCGGTCAAGATTGGCGCTGCTTCTTCATAAGCTTCCTTGTCCCCGCCTGGCATCAAGGCCGGGCCGTTCAAGGCGCCTTCTTCACCGCCGGACACGCCCATGCCGATGAAGTGCAGGCCGTGCTTCTTTAATTCATGGTAGCGGCGGTTGGTGTCGTGGAAGTTGGAGTTCCCGCCGTCAATAATGATGTCGCCCTTGTCCAAAAGCGGGATCAGCTTCTGAATGGTTTGGTCAACCGGGTCACCAGCCATGATCTGCACCAGAATCTTGCGGGGCTTTTCCAAAGAATCAACGAATTCTTCCCAAGTGTAGCAAGGCTTCAGCTTGTCATCCTCGTACTTGGCCAAAGCATCGACTTCCGGCTTGTCGATGGAGAAGCCGGAAACTGAAAAGCCGTGATTTCTAACATTGAGGGCTAAGTTCTTGCCCATGACCGATAAACCGATCACACCAAATTGTTGCATTTATTTACCTCCTAATATGTCTGCTTCTTTTATTATACTTGCAATAAAGAAGAAAGCGAAACCAAAAGGTTTCGCTTTCTTCTTTATTTATATCTCTCTTAGTAAGAAGCACCTGAACTAGCGTCTGGTGCAGTTTCTGGAGATGATGCACTAGTAGTTGACTGAACTTGCAAAGCG
>OLNW01000982.1_pt1 | contig 30473 bp, 26 predicted proteins | sample 1672121 | NCBI WGS metagenome assembly OLNW01 (sample SAMEA3136648, study PRJEB25190) | human gut metagenome
GGGCGGGATGCGCATCTCGCGGAGTAGAAGTTAGCTGTAAACAGCACCGCCAGGGCGCGAAAGAGTCGCAAGCGACTCTTTATTCCTTTTTGTTCTAAGGATGGGGTAAGTGTTAAAATAAATGACAGGAATTTTATGGAAAAGGGGGAATGATTGTTATGCTGACATATGGAATTGACTGGGATGACGTGATCTCGGATCTGAACACCCATGCGATACAGCTTGCCAATGGGGAACATGGTTTAGATCTGAAACTGGAAGATATCAATTCATGGGAAAATGTTGGCAAGGCATCGGTTATCAAGCAGTATTATCAGGACGAACGCATTTATCGAATGCAGACTGTGACCGATGAAGCCAGAAATTTCATACATGAATTGCAGAAAAAGGGGAAAGTATATATTATCACAGCAATCGCTCCACAGTTTATGAGTCTGCGGGCAAAACAGATATTGACGGCATTTCCGGATTTCCCGGAACAGAATATTATTATGGGTTTTCAGAAGTCACTGGTTCATTTTGATGTTACCCTGGATGACGGCCCGCATAATATTTTAAAGAGTTGTGCAAAATATCCGGTTTTAATGCGGCGCCCATGGAATGAATCACTCAGTGGGATTCTTTCCGTAAACCATTATGGAGAGTTTTTACAGCTGATCGATCAGATCAAAGAATCGATGCTGTTAGATAAAAAGCCGGTTTCTTTACCGTCTGTGATAGCTTTAGTCGGTCCATCCGGTTCTGGAAAAAATGAACTTGCAAAAAGACTTGAGAGGGCAGGAACAGGCAGGATTGTTCATTCTTATACGACGGGAACAGCAGATGGAATCCATCAGAGACTTTCCGCAGAAGAATTTAAAAATAAAAAAAATGATTTTGTGACAGTAACTGTGTATGCTGGCAATAAATATGGAATATCAGCATCAGATATTGCCAGAATGATAAAGGATGGGGTAAGTCCGATTGTACCGCTTGATATTGGAGGCGCGATATCCATGAAACGGCTGTTTACGACCTCGATCTTATTTTGCAGAAGCAGCCGCGAAAAGATGATTTCAAGTATTTTAGAAAAAGATATCAGTAATCAGGAGAAGATGTACCGCTTATTATCGTTGGAAAATGAAATTGACAATGAGGAACTCTGTGACTTTTCCATACGGACAGATGATATGGAGGAAGCTGTTGAACAGGTAAAGCAGCTTTTGTCAATAGAGAAAATAGATAGAAAGTAAAACAAAATTTGGCACTAATTTATAGTTGCGAAATAGGGCATATTAAAGTATAATAAGACTATCAAAAACGGCCTGGGATGTGCGACACCCTACATTTTTGAACCTACATTTACTTTTATGGGATTCTTATATTCGAAGGCAGATGTCAAGCCATCAGTACTTCGGTACGTGAGCAGTGGAAGACAGAAACCAACGTGCGGTTACCCACCTAGCGGTCGCTAGGAGTCAAAAACGTAGGAAACGGCATTTTGGGTTTATACAAAAGATCATATGGTACAGAAGATTTTTAAAGTACAGAAGAAGTAAAGAGTACAAAAGAAAGTTTACTGTACAGAAGAATATTCGGTATACAGATGAAAAATCATTGATATACAAAGGAATATTTAAAAATACGAAGAGAAGCTGCTTTGAAATATAAGCAGCTTCTTTTATGTAATAAAATGACGGAAATCAAAGGTATTTGATACAGAAACGGAGATTAGCGTGAAAAAAAGAAATATGCCAAAAATTTCGGCAGTAATATTGGCGGTTTTAATTTGTGTGTTTGCTGGAATACTGATAGGAAAACTGAAGGAAAATTATGATCCGGAAATTTTTTCGGAAAATTATATCAGCGTTGATGAAGTAAAGCAGGAACTGATTTTTACCGTATATTCACAGGAAGAGTGGGACGAATGGTTTGAGGGCGGAAAAAAAGATTATCTGACAGGGGCAGTGCTGGATGAGCTGTTAAAAAGACTTGGAGTTTCGGAACAGATTGATTTTTCGGAAAAAAGAAAAAATGCTGCCGTTTCGCGTACAGAATGGAACCAGGTATATGCGCAGATCCTTGCGTTTCTTGATATGGAACAAAGCGTAAAAAAAGAAACACTGCTTGTGCTAAACCGTATGGAAATGGAAGATCAGACGGTTCTGGTCACGAATCAGGGAGATTTTTATACGAAACTGCAGAATACATATTTTACGGACTGGATGTCCTATGATGTTTATATAAAAGAGGATCAGTGCATTGGAATTGCACAGGTGTCAGAGCAGGAACAAACGATTGAAAATGCATATCTGAAATCCTGTCAGGATGAAAAAATCAGTTTTTTATTTGCAGGTGCCGTCTATGAAAAAGAGTTACAGGAGAGATGGATATCCTGTGAACCGGGAGTATGTGATCTGGTATTTCGGGATGGAGCGCTTACTGCAATCAAAACAAAACAGGATATCATACAGGGACAGATGTTATCCTATGATGATTCTGAGATCGAGATTGAAGATTATGGAAGAATCCACCACAATGGGAAGCTTCCGGTTTACCAGACCTATGGAGATGTGTCTGAAAAATCCATATCGGATGTCGTTTTGGGCAATATGAATGTGGCTTATGTGACTGCGGGAAAGGAAGTCTGCGCAATTCTTATTTTACAGCCGGCTGATATCAAAAATATCCGTGTTCTTCTGCTATCGGATGACGGAACAAATACCCGGAGCGATGTTTATCTGAAGTGTTCGACAAATGCCGATATAACTTGTGGTGATGAAACGAAAAGCGCCGGATCTGAGGAACTCCTTCATCCGGCAGATACACTGACGATGGCACCGGGAAAAACCTTTATCGTAAAACCGGAGTCGGAAGACGGTAAGATCTATCTGTGCAATGGAAATGGAACGGCTGTATCAAATGGTTATGCGGGGACGATTGAGGTGCGCAGCACAGAGAATGGATATACGGTTGTCAATGAACTGCCGTTAGAGGAATATCTGTATGCGGTTGTGCCGAGTGAGATGCCATCAAGCTTTTCTCCGGAAGCGCTTAAGACACAGGCGGTGTGTGCGCGCAGTTATGTCTATATGCAGCTGATGCGGGCGGATCTGGCGGCTTACGGTGCACATATCAATGACAGCACCTCCTACCAGGTTTATAACAAAGTAGAAAAGACAAAGGAATCTGTCGCCGCTGTGGATGCGACATGCGGGCAGGTGCTGACCTGGAACGGAAAAGTTGTGGAGGCATATTATTTTTCGACTTCCATGGGTTACACAGACACCGCGGAGATCTGGAATGTGGATGATCCGTCGTCCTATGGCTATCTGAAAAAAGCATGCTTAAACCAGGCGGATGCAGACATAGATTTGTCGGATGAAACTGCATTTTCCAAGTACATCAAGAGCAGTGCGGATGGATATGACAGCGATATCCGTTATTACAGGTGGTTTGCAACGGCAGATTTATCGGATAAGACAGAAACGGTGAATGAGATCTTAGCGGCAAGACATTCCATTTCACCAAAAAATGTGTTATATTATGAATCTGACGGTACGACGGAGATGGATGTCGCCGCTGCCGGGGAGAAAATGGGAGCCATTACCGGAATGTCAGTGGAAGCAAGAAGCAGTTCCGGTTCGATTCTTACATTAGATCTTACTTATGAATGCGGCATTGTGAAAATAAAAACAGAGTACAACATCCGCAAGATTTTAGGCTGTATGGTGAAAAAAATTGTCTACGCAGATGCAACGGAATCAGAGAATATTACGATGCTGCCAAGTGCATTTTCAACCGTCGAGAAACAGGAAGACGGGACATATCTGCTGTCCGGCGGTGGTTATGGGCACGGACTCGGAATGAGCCAGAATGGGGCAAACGGAATGGCAAAAGCCGGTATGGGCTATCAGGATATCTTAAATTGTTTTTATCAGGATATTACCGTGGAAACAATCGGAGAGATGGAAGGAAAAGAGACATTATGATCTGGAAGATTATAGGAAATGTGATGTCGTTTATGGGAAAATGTAAACGGGATAAGATCAATGCATATTCTGCGCAGTCTGCGTTTTTTATTATATTATCACTGATCCCGTTTCTTATGGTTTTCTCATCCCTGTTACAGTATACTTCCGTGACAGAGGGGACGCTTTTAAAAATCATTGAGAGAGTTATGCCGGAATACATAGCACCATTTCTTATTTCACTGATTGATGAGGTATACAACAGATCAGCAGGCATTATTTCCATTACGGCGATCGTTGCAATCTGGTCAGCAGCAAAAGGTGTGCAGTACATGACGGATGGACTCAATTCGGTCAATGATCTGGAGGAAACAAGAAATTGGCTTGTACTGCGGATGTGGGCAGTTGTGTATACGGTGATTTTTCTGGTAGCTATTGTGTTTACACTGTTAGTTATTGTTTTTGGTAATTCTCTCCAAAAACTGGCATCGCAGTATATCCCGTTACTGCGGCATGCGGTAGATCTTTTGGCACATTTTCGGGGACTTATCATGCTGGCCATGTTAATTGTTTTCTTTGATGTGATATTTACAGCACTGCCAAATAAAAAGCTGACTTTTAAAAGTCAGATTCCAGGGGCTGCGATCTGCGGTGTGGCGTGGTATATTTTTTCTATCGGTGTTTCCATCTATGTGGATTATTTTAACGGTTTTTCCATGTATGGAAGCCTGACGACGATCGCCCTCATCATGCTGTGGCTTTATTTCTGTATGTATATTATGATGATGTCGGCGGAAGTAAATGTCATTTTCAATGATAGTATCCGCAAGTGGCTGCTCAAAGAGAAAGAGAAGAAAAAGAGAAAAAACTCTTGAACTAATAAATTGCCTGTGCTAAAATGCAATACAGAGTGAAAATAAAAGAAAAGGCATTGAACGTGATTAGTAGTGCACTATAATTCTTTCAGAGAGAGTGGGTCACCGGCTGAAAACCCATTTAAGACAAGGTAGGAAGCGAAGTTCGCACGGGAGCTGCATTTGTGAAATGACAGTAGCAGATGACGTCCATGCACGTTACGCATGTTAAGAGCTTTTTGTCAATATTCGTGGCAGAAAGAATCAGGGTGGTATCGCGGAATCATTCGTCCCTGGACGAATGACTCCGCGTTTTTTGTTGCTGAAACAAATCCACCACAGGAAATTGTGTCACAAAAATAATTTGTGAGACAAATATCTGAAAGAAATAATGCAGAATGGAGATTATCATGAAAGAAAAATTGCAGAAAATCAGAGAAGATGCGATCCGTCAGATCGAAGAATCCGGCGATCTGTCGAAATTGAATGATGTGCGTGTTGCGGTTCTTGGAAAAAAAGGAGAACTGACCGCAGTATTAAAGAGTATGAAGGATGTCAGCCCGGAGGAGCGCCCGTTAGTCGGACAGCTTGTCAATGAGACGAGAGAGAGCATCGAGAAGATTTTAGATGAGACAAAGAAAAAATTAGAGGCAGCGGAGTTAGATGCAAAACTGCGCAGAGAAGTCATTGATGTGACACTTCCGGCAAAGAAGAATAATGTCGGACACCGTCATCCGAACACGATTGCCTTAGAAGAGGTAGAGCGCATCTTTACCGGAATGGGTTACGAAGTGGTAGAGGGACCGGAAGTAGAGTATGATTATTATAACTTTGAGGCTCTTAATATCCCGGCAAACCATCCGGCAAAGGACGAGCAGGATACGTTCTATATCAATGACAAGATCGTGCTCCGTACACAGACATCTCCGGTACAGGTCCGTGAGATGGAAAAAGGACATCTCCCGATCCGTATGATCGCACCGGGCCGTGTATTCCGTGCCGATGAGGTAGATGCGACACATTCTCCGTCTTTCCATCAGATCGAGGGACTTGTCGTTGATAAAAACATTACGTTTTCTGATTTAAAGGGAACACTTGCAGAATTCGCAAGACAGTTATTCGGACAGGATACCAAAGTAAAATTCCGTCCGCATCACTTCCCATTCACAGAGCCATCTGCCGAGATGGACGTGACCTGTTTTAAATGCGGCGGGAAAGGATGCCGTTTTTGTAAGGGTGAAGGATGGATTGAGATTTTAGGCTGTGGTATGGTACATCCGCGTGTACTGCGCATGAGCGGCATTGATCCGGAAGAATACTCAGGCTTTGCTTTTGGCATCGGATTAGAACGTATTGCACTGCTCAAATATGAGATCGATGATATGCGTCTGCTCTATGAAAATGATCAGAGATTTTTAAATCAGTTCTAGGAAAAAGATAGGAGAATATAGCATTATGAATACTTCATTAAAGTGGATCAAAGACTTAGTTCCAGGTCTTGACTGTACACCACAGGAATATATGGATGCCATGACATTATCCGGCTCTAAGGTAGAAGGATATGAGAACATGGATGAGGATCTTGATAAAATTGTGATCGGACAGGTAAAAAGCATTGAGAAACATCCGGATGCGGACAAACTTGTGATCTGCCAGGTAGATATCGGAACGGAGACAATACAGATTGTGACAGGTGCTCCGAATGTGACTGAAGGGTGCAAAGTACCGGTTGTATTAGACGGTGGAAAAGTTGCCGGAGGTCATGACGGCAGCAAGACCGAGGGCGGTATTAAGATCAAAAAAGGAAAACTGCGCGGTGTGGAGTCAAACGGTATGATGTGCTCCATCGAGGAACTTGGTTCAAACAGAGATATGTTCCCACTTGCACCGGAAAACGGTTTATATATCCTGCCGGAAGATGCTCCGGTCGGAGAGAGCGCTATCAGTTATCTTGGATTAGATGACACGGTTGTGGAATATGAGATCACTTCAAACCGTGTAGACTGTTTCTCTATTTCAGGTATTGCGAGAGAGGCGGCAGCTACGTTTGGAAAAGAGTTTGTTCCTCCGGTTGTGACAGAAACAGGCAATAATGAAGATGTTAACGATTACATCAAAGTATCTGTAAAAGATGATAAGCTCTGTTCCCGTTACACCGCAAGAGTGGTAAAAAATATCAGGATCGCACCGTCGCCGGAATGGATGCAGTGCAGACTGCGTGCGCAGGGAATCCGCCCGATCAATAACATTGTAGATATCACAAACTATGTGATGGAAGAGTATGGACAGCCGATGCATGCCTATGACCTTGACACGATCGAGGACAGAGAGATCGTAGTAAGACGCGCTGCAAAGGGTGAGCAGTTTGTGACTTTAGACGGTCAGGAACGCACCTTAGATGACTCTGTATTAATGATCTGTGATGGAAGAAAAGCCATCGGTATTGCAGGTATCATGGGTGGAGAAAACTCCATGATCACGGACAATGTTAAAACAATGCTGTTTGAAGCTGCATGCTTCGATGGAACAAATATCCGTCTGTCAGGAAGAAAGATTGGTCTGCGTACAGATGCTTCCGCAAAATTTGAAAAAAGCTTAGATCCAAACACAGCGATCGAGGCAATGAACCGTGCATGCCAGCTTATAGAGGAACTTGGTGCCGGAGAAGTTGTCGGCGGCGTTGTGGATGTTTACCCGAATGTCAAAGGGGATAAACGTATTCCATTCGAGCCGGAGAAATACAACAAACTACTTGGAACGGACATTGCAAAAGAGACAATGCTGGCTTATTTCTCAAAGATCGACCTCGGCTATGATCCGGCTTCGAACGAAGTGATCGTTCCATCCTGGAGACAGGACTTAGAGTGTGACGCCGACCTTGCAGAGGAAGTGGCAAGATTCTTCGGTTATGATAAGATTCCGACCACACTGCCAAGCGGTGAGGCTACCACAGGAAAACTTACCTTCAAACTCCGCATCGAGGCAGTAGCAAGAGAGATCGCAGAGTTCTGCGGATTTTCACAGGGCATGACGTATTCCTTTGAGAGCCCGAAAGTATACGATAAATTATTACTGCCACAGGATTCACCGCTCCGCAAAGCGGTTGTGATCAGCAATCCGCTCGGAGAGGATTTCTCTATCATGAGAACGATTTCCTTAAATGGTATGCTGACATCACTTTCCACAAACTTTAACCGCAGAAATAAAAACGTGCGTCTGTATGAACTTGGAAATATTTACCTGCCAAAACAGGTACCGGTGACAGAGCTGCCGGAAGAGCGCATGCAGTTTACACTTGGTATGTACGGAGAGGGTGACTTCTTTACCATGAAGGGTGTGATCGAGGAGTTTCTTTACAAAGCAGGAATGAAGCTGAAACCGGAATATGATCCGGAAGCCGGAAAACCATTCTTACATCCGGGACGTCAGGCAAATGTTGTTTATGATGGCACTGTGATCGGTTATCTCGGTGAGGTTCATCCGACGGTTGCAGCAAATTATGCGATCAAAGAGCGCGTTTATGTTGCAGTACTTGATATGCCAGAGATCGTATCCCGCGCATCTTTCGACCACAAATATGAGGGAATCGCTAAATTCCCGGCTGCAGCCAGAGATATCTCCATGGTTGTTCCGAAGAAAGTGCTTGCCGGTGATATTGAGAAGATTTTTGATGAAAAAGGCGGCCAGTTCTTAGAGAAATATGATCTGTTTGATATCTATGAGGGAGCACAGATCAAACCGGGATATAAATCAATCGCATACTCCTTGTCTTTCCGTGCAAAGGATAGAAACTTAGAGGATGCCGATATCACTGGTGCAATGGATCGAATCGTGAAAGCACTTGAGCATGTTGGTGCGGAATTAAGAAAATAGGATTGAGAATCATGGACGTAAAAGATTTTTATTATGACCTGCCACAGGAGCTGATCGCACAGGACCCGTTAGAGGACCGTTCCAGTTCGCGGCTGATGGTATTGGATAAAAATACCGGTGAAGTGACACATCGTGTTTTTAAGGATATTACAGATTATTTAAGACCGGGAGACTGCCTTGTCATTAACAATACGAAAGTAATTCCTGCAAGACTGTACGGAGTAAAAGAGGGCACAGAGGCAAAGATTGAGATCCTTCTGTTGAAACGTAAGGAAAATGATATCTGGGAAACCCTTGTAAAACCGGGCAAAAAATGTAAAGTCGGAACAAAGATCAGTTTTGGCGATGGACTTCTGACCGGTGAGGTCATTGATATCGTGGAAGAGGGGAACCGTCTGATCCAGTTCCACTATGATGGAATTTTTGAGGAGATTTTAGACCAGCTTGGACAGATGCCGCTGCCGCCTTATATCACACATCAGCTTCAGGATAAAAACCGTTACCAGACGGTATATGCAAAGTATGATGGCTCTGCCGCTGCACCGACAGCGGGACTCCATTTTACACCGGAATTATTAAAAAAAGTAAAGGAAATGGGTGTGGAGATCGCAGAGGTGACACTTCATGTAGGGCTTGGTACATTCCGCCCGGTCAAGGAGACGGATGTATTAAAACACCATATGCATTCGGAATTTTACCGGATCGAACAGTCCGAGGCAGATAAGATCAACCATGCAAAAGAGACCGGACATCGTGTCATTGCGGTAGGGACGACCAGCACGCGTACTTTAGAGGCGGCATCGGACGAGAACGGTTTCCTGCGCGAGACAAGCGGATGGACAGAGATCTTTATTTATCCGGGTTACAGGTTTAAAGTCATTGATTCCCTGATTACCAATTTCCATTTGCCGGAATCCACACTGGTAATGTTAGTTTCAGCACTGGCAGGACGGGAACATGTGTTAAACGCATATGAAATTGCCGTGCAGGAGAAATATCGTTTCTTTAGCTTTGGGGATGCAATGCTGATAACGGATACAACAGTTTAAATGATCTGAGAAGATGCAACAGACAGCATGATTTACGGGCAAAATGATTGCTTGAAAAAATCACGAAAGAGAAGGAGAATTACGGAATGGAAGAGAAAAGACATCATAAGCGTTTAAAACTCGACGTTTCCATCCAGTTAGAACGTCTGACAGAAGATGGAACGACGACATATGATTACACGCAGGTTGTAGTTACGGATGTTTCGCGCGGCGGAATCGGCTTCCAGTCCGACGAACCTTTGGAAGTGGGGGGATATTATAATACCAGAACCCAGATATGGACGAAAGAGGTGATCGATGCAGTCATCGAGATCGTGCGTAAGCAGAAAATGGAAGATGGAACCGACAAATATGGGGCAACTTTTATTGGAATGTCGGATACAGATGCAATAAAAATAGATATTTATCAGGTGTTTCGTGAAGCATAAAAGTATAAGAGATGAAGTATGCTTTTGATGACAGGATAAATGCAAAAAATCGAAGAGAGCCAGATAGGTCACATCCTAAAATAAAGATGATCTGTCTGGCTCTTTTTATGTCTGTCATTCTTCGTCCATAAGCTATCATTTATGAAAGCATAGGTATACGAATAAATTATTTGTAAGTCATAAAATTAATTATGCTTCATAAGAACTTACGGTAATTGTATAATCGCTTGTACCTTCCACATAAGTGGTTCCATCAGAGCCTTTGACGGTAACGGTGTAGCCATCCTCATCTGTAATGGTTCCTTTGCAGGTTAAAGAGGAGAGAGTGCTGTCCCCATCAACGATCCAGGTAGAACTGCTGTCAATGGTCAGATTTGCATAACCGTCTCCGCCATTTCCGGCATTGCTTTCATCCTGAACAAAACTTCCGGTCCAGGTACTTTTATTTTCAAGGGAAACGTCAAGCTGGCTGATGCTGTCCCAGATGATCTCCGTAAAAACTGGACGAATCGCCATCGGTACTGTCGGAGGAAGTGCGGTCTAATGTGATATCTTTTAAAGTAACGTTTGCGCCATTTGAAACAAGAACCGCATTTTCATCGGATCCGGTGGAAGAGAAAGTCTCATCGGAAACTTCGGTATCTTCCGTATATTCGGTTACGGCATTGTAAGATTCCGGCTGGGAGGAAGTGCTGCCTCCCGGAGCGCCTCCGCCTGGAGTGTTACCTCCCGGCTGACCGCCGGCGTTGTCAGAGATCGTTACAGTTGCAGCGTTACCATCATCATCTAAGGTGATCGTTACCATAGTACCTTCTGATAAAGCGGAAAGTGTTGTTTCTTTTCCATTTTTGTCATAATAGATGGTAGAGTCGGTCAGATTGATCGTCTCAGTTGTCATATTACTCATATCCGGGGCACCGCCGTTGTCGGAAGGGGCAGAATTGTTGTCTCCACTAGGCGGATTGCCAGGGGTTTCGGTGGAATCTGCGCCATCAGAGTCAGGTTTGTCAGGTGCCTCTGTTGAATCGCTGTTGTCAGAGTGCCCGTTGTCTGCTGGGGCACCACCTTTGTTATCGCTCGGTGGATTGCCCGGTGTTTCGCCCTGATCGCCGCCCGGCATGGCTGCAACTGTGATCGTGCTGTCGGTAATTTCGGAAATCATTCCGGTTACCGTGTTTTCATCTGATTTTGCATCAGTGTCCTCCGTAGATGTTTCCACTGTGCTTTCTACAGAAGAAGAGGTATTTGTGTTATTACCTGTACTATTGTTTGTGCTGCCGCATCCGGAAAAAATCAGTGTTCCTGCCAATGCGATACATAATAATGCTTTTTGATATTTCATAATGTTTGTCACTCCTTTTTTGTTGATAGCTGTATTCTATCGGGGGAATGTGACGGTTAGATGAAGCCGGGTTGGAAGTTGCGTGAATTTACAGAGAAGATTGTGTGGAATGAAAATAGAGGTGAAAATCCTTTTTTGAAAAAAATTTTAAATTTTATGAAATTTACTATTGTAGATTTTATAAAAGTGTGCTAAACTATGTTTGTATCCATGAACTAGTTTATAATGTAAACAGTTCAACTCAAGAGGCTGTATTCCTGATTAACGTCGGGATACAGCTTTTTGATTGTCTGGAGTATGGGCTTTTGCTGTTTTACAAAGAGCAGAAAAACGCCGTACGGTCATTCTGAATCTGACCATACGGCGTTTTTTCTATCTTTCATAAATCGTATAATGATGTTTCTTAAGCAGTGCAACCGCCAGCGCTAATGATTCCCCGTCATACATTTCAAGTCTCAAAACACCGCCTTCAAACTCACGGTTGTGAATGATCCCGATATTTTTGATACTTAAATTATTGCTCGCAAGGATCGTTGCGACGGTGGCGATCCCACCGGTCTCATCAATCAGGTCTAAGTACAGTTCGTAAACATTCTTCAAAGCACCTTTTGCCGTGATCGTGATGGAATCACGGTAATCTTTGGCTGCAGTAAAGGCATCTAACAGTGCAGGGGAATCTGCATCTGCAATGTTCGTGCGCATTACCTCTAATGTATGGATATAGTGTCCAATAATTTTAAAATCTGTTCCTGATTGGATAAACAGATATTTTCCCACATGACAGGAGAAGAAGATGCGATACGCGTGATATCTTTAAAACCTCCGGCTGCGATGGTTTTCATGATCTCATTTTCATCGTCCGATTCCTGCACCAGGTTGACAAGGCTGTATGCGATCACATGCGGCAGATGACTGATCGCTGCGGTCGCATAATCGTGCTGCTCATAACCTAAAACCAGAGGAATTGCGCCGAGAGAGCGCACCAGCCCGGTCAGTTCTTCCACAGCAGGGGAAGGACTCTTTGTGGTCGGTGTGATAATATAGTAAGCATTTTCCAAAAGCGTCTCTGAAGCATTAGAAAGACCGGTCTTCTCAGAACCCGCCATCGGATGACCGCCGATAAAATTGGCTTCAAGACCGAGTCTTATCACTTCTCTGTGGATCTCCGTCTTGACACTGCCGACATCCGTGATGATGCAGTCCGGAGAAATTACATCTTTCAACTGCTGCAGATATTCAATATTTTTCTTGGTCGGCGTGCACAGAAAAATGTAATCGCAGTCTGCGAAATCCTTCAGTTCACATGGTGTATTGTTTATGATCAAATGTTCTTTATAAGCTTCGGCAACTGTTTCTGCATGGTGTGCAGTTGCAATCATTGTAAGTTCCGGATGAAGTGCATGCAGTTTTTTTGCAATGGAACCGCCGATGAGTCCGAGTCCGATAAAGCCTATTTTCTGAAGTGACATATATGGAAATCCCCCTGTTAGATGTTAAAGTTCTGTTCTCATAATTCTTTACCTATCATAGACATAAATCACAAGAAAGTCAACACGTTAAAGTATAAAAGTGCAGATTGCATGAAAAAATAATCAAAGTATGGATGAAATGTGAACACTATGTAAACATTCCATGCAAATGGTTATAAAATATTTAAAATGCATACATAATATATAAACAAATTTCAGGTAATATAAAAATAGTTAGTAAATATGAATAAATAAGTTGTAATAAACGTGTAAATTTAGTAAAATGTAACCATACAACGAGTGCCGTTTAGAGGTATCGACTAAAAAATATGTATTGGAGGATTTACTATGAACGTTTACACAACTGACAAGATTCGTAATGTGGTTCTGCTTGGACATGGTGGATGTGGTAAAACAAGTCTCGCCGAGGCGATGGCTTATCTTGCGGGGATGACAACACGCATGGGAAAAGTTACCGATGGTAACACGATCAGCGATTATGACAAAGAAGAAATCAAACGTCATTTTTCCATCAACACAACTGTGATACCGATAGTCTGGGGTGATACCAAGATCAATATCCTTGATACACCTGGTTATTTTGATTTTGTAGGGGAGGTAGAAGAAGCAGTCAGTGCTGCGGATGCAGCAATTATCGTAGTATCCGGTAAGGCTGGCATTGAAGTCGGCACAAAGAAGGCATGGGAGTTATGTGAGACATACAAACTGCCGCGTATGGTATTTGTTACAGATATGGATATCGATGAGGCAAGTTACCGGCAGGTCGTAGAAGATTTACAGCAGCTATACGGCAAGCGGATCGCACCTTTCCATCTTCCGATCCGTGAAAACGGACAGTTCGTCGGTTATGTCAATGTATTACAGCAGCGGGCAAAACGCTGGAAAGATAACGGCGAAGTGGAAAAGGTAGAAGTGCCGGAGTATTCCAAAGAGAATCTTGGTATCTGCCGGGAAGCATTGATGGAGGCTGTTGCGGAGACGAGTGAAGAATTTATGGATCGTTATTTTGGAGGGGAAGAGTTCTCCGAGGATGAGATCCGCCAGGCACTCCGTGTCAATGTATCCGATGGAAGCATCGTTCCGGTGCTGATGGGTTCGAATGTTCTTGCACGCGGCATGTATACACTGATGGTCGACATTGTAAAATATCTTCCGAGTCCGGAAAAACGTTCCTGCACCGGAATCAATGCAAAGTCCAACGAGGTATACAATGCAGACTATGATTTTGCAAAACCAAAATCAGCTTATATTTTCAAAACGATTGCAGACCCGTTTATTGGGAAATATTCATTGATCAAAGTTAATTCGGGAGTTATCAAAACAGATGATCTTCTTTACAACCAGCATAAAGATACAGAGGAAAAAATCGGAAAGATCTATGTACTCTGTGGCAATAAGCCGGAGGAAGTAAAGGAACTGCATGCGGGAGATATCGGAGCGTTAGCGAAGCTGACTAAAGCAGCTACCACAGATTCCCTCTCTACCAAAGCGAACCCGATCCTGTATATAAGAACACAGATCTCCATACCATATACTTATAAACGTTATAAGGCAGTCAACAAAGGAGATGAAGATAAGATCTCGCAGGCATTGCAAAAGCTGATGCTCGAAGATCTTACATTAAAAACAGTCAATGACAGTGAAAATGGCCAGACATTACTTTACGGTATGGGAGACCAGCACCTTGATGTTGTGGCAAGCAAACTGTTAGAGAGATACAAAGTTCAGATTGAACTGAAAAAACCAAAAGTAGCATTCCGGGAGACCATTCGTAAGAAAGCGGATGTGGAATACAAGTACAAAAAACAGTCCGGCGGTCATGGACAATACGGTCACGTTAAGATGACCTTTGAACCTTCCGGGGATCTTGAAACACCATATGTATTTGAACAATGCGTTGTCGGCGGAGCAGTTCCAAAAAACTTCTTCCCGGCGGTGGAAAAAGGAATCCAGGAAGGAGTTGTGAAAGGACCGATGGCAGCTTATCCTGTGGTAGGAGTAAAGGCAGTATTATATGATGGATCCTATCATCCGGTAGACTCTTCTGAGATGGCATTTAAGGTTGCGGCTCTTCAGGCATTCAAAAAAGGCATTATGGAAGCATCACCGATTCTGTTAGAGCCGATCGCATCCTTAAAAGTTGTTGTACCTGACAAATACACAGGTGACATTATGGGAGACTTAAACAAACGCCGTGGACGTGTACTTGGAATGAATCCGACGGAACACGGTTATCAGGAGATCGTAGCTGATATTCCTTACATGGAATTATATGGATACAACACAGATTTACGATCCATGACCGGTGGAAGCGGAACATTTTCCTATGAGTTTGCAAGATATGAGCAGACACCTTCTGATATCCAGGAAAAGGAGATCGCAGAGAGGGCAGGCAAACTTGATAATACGGATAATTCATAAAACAGTTTCTGAAAGAAACAGTTCTTCCCGAAAGCAGGATAAAAACACAGACTGGATGTAACATTTTCCGGTGTGTGTAATTAAAAAGAAAACAGGGAGGAATGGATATGCGGTATGGCAGAAAAATTTGCAAAGAACTATTTGTAATTTTATATGTATTTATTTTTCTTGTAAGCGATCCGAAACTGGTTCGTGCCTGCAGTATGATCATCCTCCCTGATACTTCAAAGGAAACCATTACCAGTGATAATGTTACATTTGATTTTTTTGATACACAGGATCCGTCAGAGTATCACATTGTATATGAGGTAAATGGCGGTATTAACAGCAGCAATAATCAAAAAACAATCCAAAAAGAAGAACTTCCTTTTACACTGGACGTGCCGGTTAAAATGGGTTACAATTTTGCTGGCTGGTATGCAGACTGCAGCTATTCCAGAAAAGTTACGAAAATAGATGAAGACAGTCCGGCGAATATGGTTCTTTTTGCAAAATGGACAAAAAATATTGACAATCATTATAATGTGGAAATGTATTCTTATCAGACAGGCACGATTCGTGACAACAGTCAGAAAGAGTTAAAGGAATGTTCCTATACTTTTTTGGATGATCTTTCTATTCCGGGAATGCCTTCTACCAGGGAAAAAGACTATAAGGATAATCTGATCAGCAGTTCCAGCCAGTGTATGCAGGGACTTTGTTTCACACCGGATTATATTCTTATTACTGCATATTCGGAAGATCGCAAAAATCTTGGATCACTGATGGTGTTTGATCGTGAGAGCGGCGAATATCTGGTAACACTTGGCATGAAAAAAGAAAGTCATCTTGGCGGTATTGCTTTTGATGGCGAGAATGTCTGGATCTGCCATTCAAATTCCAATACCTTAGAGCGTATTTCCTATGAATATATTACAAAAATCGCACAGGATGCGCCGGAATATTGCATTGATGCATCGGCATTGTCAGACGAATACCGCCTGAAAAATACACCATCCTGCATTACCTGCTACGGTGGCAGACTCTGGGTTGCTACACATACCAGATTTTTTGATTCCGAGATGTATTCATACAGCTATGATAAAAAAGAAGATAAGCTGACGGCAGTCAGCAACTATAATCTTCCGAGTAAAGTGCAGGGAGTGGCATTCGATGATAACGGATCAATTTATTTAAGCACTTCCTATGGAAGAAATAATTCTTCTTATTTAAAAGTTTATTCTTCTCTTCTTTCATTGGACAAAAAACCAAATGAACCGAAGGTAAAAGTGGAGATGCCACCTTGTTCGGAAGAAGTTGCTATTGCAGATGGTACGGTGTTTGTTTTATTTGAATCGGCAAGTGCAAAATATTTTGAGGGTACAGATGGTATGGGAAAGAGTCCGGCGCCGATCGATAAATTATTAGAGGTAAGTGTAGCTTCCATCTGGTAGACTTGAGAAAATGTTAAGAAATCATAAATAAATATGCAGATACAAAAGGGGTGGAGTGTTCCATCCCTTTTATTAGTTAATTTTGCTTCCGGTCTTTCATGAGCCGGATAATTTTATCGGCCTTCTCAGATTCCTCTTTTGACATGTTTTGTTTTAGCAGGGTGACAAGCAGCTCTGTTTCGGGGTCTGTGAACTGGATATTATTTATTTTTGCTGCATTCATGGTGCCAAGAAGAAACGGCATCATATCTTTAATGTTTGTTGGTTTTTCTTTTGATGCAAAATTCATTAAAAACTGCAGTTTTTCCGGGGACATATTTTTTAACCCCGGATTATTCCAGAAATCATTTTCCATCACTATTTATTCCTTTCAAAAATGTAATGCTTTGTTTTGGCAGTTTTCTTACAATATATTATGCAAAAATGGTCTCATAGGTTTCCATCATAGAGATCATATTTGTGATCATATCAAGTGTTTCAAGCTCTTTGTCTGTACAGAATTTCCGAAGGTCATTTAACATGGCAAGAGTAGAATTTTCATCCTCACTGACAGAGCACATGGACATGACTTTATCCTCCTGGTTGAATACCTGGATCGTATTCTGTAATTCCATATATTTGATCAGAATAGCAAATTGCTTTTTCTGGTCACCTTTCATATAGGGAATCGCAGTTTTTAACATTTGCAGTTCACGGGTCTGTGTCATATTATCAAAGGGCGTAAATGAATTTGGTTCCATAAAGATGCCTTTTTTCTTTTAGTTTATGAACCCGGAAAATAGATTATGCCAGATATCACATGGATGAGGGGACAGTTTTAGTGACGGTATCAGGCAGTCGGCATAAAATAAAACGGGAGGAGGAATCAAATATGCTGATTATTGATGGAAACAGTGTTTATGAGATAGATGAGGAATGTGTCAGAAAAAAGAAAGTGCCAAAGGAATGTGGAATCTACGAGAAGATGATGCAGCAGCAGAATCGGGAAAAAGACCGTGAGTATGCTGCACGGGATCAGAACACAAAGCGTCCGTAAATTCGGCTGACATACAAAAAAGTCTCTTCCATAACAGGCAGAGACGTTTTTCTTTATAAATCTTATAGGGCGGCCGGAATATCCGACCGCCATTTCAGAACAGATGATCTGACTAGCAGAAACCACATCCATTGTTTCCGCCGCATCCGCCACAGCAGAAGAGAAGCAGGATGATCCAAAGACAATCATTGTTGCCTCCACATCCATTGTTTCCACCGCAGAAACCACCATTGCCGCCACAGCAGCATAATAAGATGATGATCCAGAGAATGGAATTGCATCCTCCCTCGTTACAGGAACATCCACCACCACAGTTTGTTGCAGCTAAATCACTCATATAAAACCTCCAGGTTTTTTCTTACACTGTATCTTATGTGAGCGCAGAATAAGTGTTACAGATTTGAATAAATTTTTTTGAATATATGATTATGTATACTTATAATTTCAGGTTATAGAAAATATAAAATTTTATGCCTTGACAAATAAGAGAAGAAATGTATAGAATATAGAAAAAGTATAATTGTATACAATTATGCATGAAAAAATATTCACTCTAAAAGTAAAAATATGCATTCATGGCACAGGTGTCAATGGCACAAGTGCCATGGCAGAAAGAAGGATTTACGTTATGAGAGAAGTTGTAATGAATAAGAAAACGAATCTGCTGCAGCTTGAAGAGCATTTTTATCAGTTGGCAGATGTAAAGGAACCAAATGTATTCCACAATCTGTTTCCGTATGATGAGATCCCGAAGATCGCATTCAACGATCGAATTGTTCCGCATAATATGCCGGAAAATATCTGGATCACAGATACGACATTTCGTGACGGTCAGCAGTCAAGGGCACCGTATACCACAGAGCAGATCGTGACGATCTACGATTATCTGCACCGCCTGGGCGGGCCAAAAGGTCTGATCCGCCAGAGTGAATTCTTTTTATATAGTAAAAAAGACAGAGATGCTGTTTACAAATGCCTGGAACGTGGTTATAAATTTCCGGAAGTTACCAGCTGGATCCGTGCAAGCAAACAGGATTTCCAGTTAGTAAAAGATATCGGTCTGCGTGAAACAGGTATTCTGGTAAGCTGCTCTGACTACCATATTTTCTATAAGATGAAAATGACAAGAAGAGAGGTTATGAATCTTTACTTAAGTGTCATCCGTGAGTGCTTAGAGACAGGTATCAGTCCACGTTGCCACTTGGAAGATATCACAAGATCTGATATTTACGGCTTTGTCATCCCGTTCTGTGTAGAACTTATGAAACTGATGGATGAATATAAGATTCCGATCAAGATCCGTGCCTGCGATACTATGGGTTATGGCGTTAACTTCCCGGGTGCCGTGATTCCGCGAAGCGTGCCGGGTATCATCTACGGTCTGACCACACATGCAGGTGTGCCTTCTGAACTGATCGAGTGGCATGGCCACAACGATTTCTACAAGGCAGTTAACAACTCCACGACCGCATGGCTTTACGGTGCAAGCGGAGTCAACTGTTCCCTGTTTGGAATCGGAGAGCGTACCGGTAACACACCGCTTGAGGCAATGGTATTTGAATATGCACAGTTGAAGGGAACACTCGATGGCATGGACACTACCGTGATCACAGAACTGGCAGAGTATTTTGAGAAAGAATTAGGCTATGTACAGCCGAGCCGTACCCCGTTTGTCGGCAGCAACTTCAATGTCACAAGAGCCGGGATCCATGCGGACGGACTTCTCAAAAATGAGGAGATTTACAATATTTTTGATACCGGAAAATTTTTAAACAGACCACCATTAGTATCTGTTTCCAACACATCCGGTCTTGCCGGAATCGCTCTCTGGATCAACTCTTATTACCATCTTCCGAAAGATAAGAGCGTAGACAAAAACTCAGAGCTTGTGAAAAAAGTAAAAGTATGGGTAGATAAACAGTACGAGGATGGACGTGTTACGGTATTGACCGATAAAGAATTAGTGGAAGAAATTGAAAAATGCTGCAAGGAATTAAATGTAACAATAGGAGCATGAGGTGTCATATATGGGAGAGGATAATTATTCCTTAAGTTCCCGTGTGTTTCATACGATCCGTGAAAATATTTTGTCCGGAAAATATGCGACAGACGAGGAGTTAAAGGAAAAAAATATTGGTGAGGAGTTAGGTGTCAGCCGTACTCCGGTGCGTGAGGCACTCCGTCAGCTCGAACTTGAGGGATTAGTCACCATTATCCCGAATAAAGGTGCTTATGTCGTAGGTATTTCCAAAAAAGATATTCAGGATATTTATGAGATAAGATCACGCCTGGAGGGACTCTGTGCAAAGTGGGCAGCGGATAAGATCACCAAGGAACAGCTGGATGAACTGGATGAAAATATATATCTGTCGGATTTTCATGCTGCAAAAGGAAATTCGGAACAGGTTGTGGAACTTGACAACCGTTTCCATGAAATTTTATACAATGCTTCCGACAGCAAAGAATTAAAACATGTGCTGCTTGATTTTCATCATTATGTACAACGCGTGCGAAAAATCACACTTGCAGATCCGAAGCGTTCCGTACAGTCAAATCAGGAACACAGACAGATCGTGGAGGCATTAAAGAAGCATGATGCCGGTCTGGCAGAGAAACTGGCGAATGAGCACATGATGAACACCATTCACAATATGGATAATTACGGATGGGACAATTTATTTCAATAGAAAAGGAGAACACAATGGAAAAAATCAAAATGACAACCCCACTGGTAGAGATGGACGGAGATGAGATGACAAGAATCCTCTGGAAAATGATCAAAGATGAGTTACTTCTTCCGTTTATTGATTTAAAGACAGAGTATTATGATCTTGGATTAGAGCATCGCAATGAAACAAATGACCAGGTAACCGTTGATTCTGCCAATGCCACAAAAAAATACGGTGTTGCTGTAAAATGTGCAACGATTACACCAAATGCAGCGCGTATGACTGAATACAACCTAAAAGAAATGTGGAAGAGTCCGAATGGTACGATCCGTGCCATGTTAGACGGTACGGTATTCCGTGCACCGATCGTTGTAAAAGGCATTGAGCCATGTGTAAAAAACTGGAAAAAGCCCATCACGATTGCACGTCATGCCTATGGTGATGTATACAAAGCATCCGAGATGAAGATTCCGGGAGCAGGTAAATGTGAGCTGGTTTATACTGCAGAGGACGGCACAGAAACAAGAGAACTGATTCATAACTTTACCGGAGCAGGTGTCGTTCAGGGACAGCACAACCTTTGCAATTCGATTGAGAGTTTTGCAAAGAGCTGTTTTAACTATGCACTTGATACAAAACAGGATCTGTGGTTTGCAACAAAAGATACGATTTCCAAAAAATACGATCACACATTTAAAGATATTTTCCAGGAGATCTTTGATGCAGAATACAAAGAAAAATTCGAAAAAGCAGGCATTACTTATTTCTATACTTTAATTGATGATGCAGTTGCCCGTGTGATGAAATCTGAAGGCGGTTATATCTGGGCATGCAAAAATTATGATGGCGATGTTATGAGTGATATGGTTTCCAGCGCATTTGGTTCGCTTGCCATGATGACTTCCGTGCTGGTTTCTCCGGATGGCTATTATGAGTATGAGGCTGCACACGGAACGGTACAGCGTCATTATTACAAACACTTAAAAGGTGAGGAAACATCCACGAACTCTGTTGCAACCATTTTTGCATGGACGGGAGCACTTAAGAAACGCGGAGAGCTTGATTCGAATGCTGCATTGTCCGATTTTGCAGAAAAACTCGAAAAGGCTTGTATTAAGACCATTGAAGATGGTAAAATGACAAAAGACCTTGCGCTGATTACTACGAATCCGAATCCGGTCGTATTAAACAGCGAAGATTTTATCAAGGCAATCAGAACGACGTTAGAGGAAAGTTTAAAATGATTTTGTCATGTCAGAGTATCTCAAAGTCTTTTGGAACAGATGAGATATTAAAAGATGTAAGTTTTCATATTGAAGCAAATGAAAAAGCAGCGATTGTCGGCATCAATGGTGCCGGCAAGTCTACGCTGCTTAAAATTATTATGGGCGAAGAAACGTCCGATGCCGGTGAAGTGATTCTTGCAAAGGATAAGACAATCGGCTACTTAGCACAGTATCAGGATGTATCCGGCCATAGAACCATCTATGATGAGGTTCTTTATGCAAGAACCGATATTCTGGAAATGGAACAGAAACTTCGTGATATGGAGTCTGAGATGAACAGCCGTACCGGTGAAGAATTAGAAAAGCTGATGGATATTTATCACCGCCAGAGCCATGAATTTGAACTGCAGGGCGGATATGCATACCGCAGTGAAGTGACCGGTATTTTAAAAGGACTTGGTTTTTCAGATGAAGATTTGAGCAAACAGATGAGCGAGTTATCCGGAGGACAGAAAACAAGAGTTTCCCTTGGCAAACTTTTAGTCACAAAGCCGGATGTACTGCTTTTAGATGAGCCGACGAACCATCTGGATATGGAGTCGATCCGCTGGCTTGAGAATTTTCTGCGGGCTTACAAAGGGGCTGTTGTGATCGTAGCACATGACCGTTATTTTCTGGATCGTGTTGTCACAAAAGTTGTAGAGATTTTCCAGCATAAAGCGTATGTATATCAGGGAAATTATTCGGATTTTGCAAAGAAAAAAGCAAAAGTTCGTGAAGATCTGTTAAAACAGTATTACAACCAGCAGCGTGAGATCAGACACCAGGAAGAAGTTATTACAAAATTAAAATCATTCAACCGCGAAAAATCTATCAAGCGTGCGGAAAGCCGTGAGAAAATGTTAGATAAGATTGAACGCATTGAAAAGCCGGTTGAGGATAATACGGATATTAAGATCGTGTTAGAGCCAAATGTGGTCAGCGGAAATGACGTCCTTACCGTGTCAAATCTTGCAAAATCCTATCCGCCGGTCACATTGTTTTCGGATATTTCATTTGAGATCAAACGTGGGGAACGGGTGGCGCTGATCGGTAACAATGGAACTGGTAAAACGACCATACTAAAGATCATCAATAATCTGATTCCGGCAGATGGCGGTACCGTGACACTTGGTTCGAATGTGCATATCGGATATTACGATCAGGAACATCAGCTTTTACATATGGAAAAGACGATCTTTGAGGAAATCTCAGATGCCTATCCGGGGCTGAATAATACGAAGATCCGCAATGTGTTAGCAGCATTTTTGTTTACAAATGATGATGTGTTTAAGCGCATTTCAGATTTGAGCGGTGGAGAGAGAGGACGTGTTTCCTTAGCAAAATTAATGCTTTCCGATGCGAATTTTCTGATCCTTGATGAGCCGACGAACCATTTGGATATTACATCCAAAGAAATTTTGGAATCTGCGTTAAACCAGTATACCGGAACCGTATTTTTCGTTTCCCATGACCGCTATTTTATCAATCAGACGGCGACGAGGATCCTTGAACTGACAGGTGAGACGGTTGTAAATTATATTGGAAACTATGATTATTATCTGGAAAAATACGATATCATGACGCAACTGTATGTAAAACCACAGGAAATATCGGATATTCAGGCAGGAAAACAGGATGATGCGGTCAATAAACTTGACTGGCAGGCGCAGAAGGCAGAACAGGCAAGGATCCGTAAGATTGAAAACAGTCTGAAAAAAATAGAAGATGAGATTGCAGCATTAGAAGAAGAGATAAGCGCGATCGATGAAGAATGTGCGAAGCCGGAAAATGCAGTCAATTCCGCAAAGTTAAATGAACTTGCTGCACGACAGCAGGAGTGCAGGGAACGCCTTGAAACCTGCTATGAAACGTGGGAAGATCTGTCAATGCAGCTGGATGGAGCTAAAGATAGTTAAAAATTTCACACATTGACAGACACAGGGGAAATCACTATAATAAACGAGAGAACGTAAGAAAGGTGGAACCTTTTGTGCAGGAAAAAGAGATATCACAGGCAGTGATCCGAAGGATGCCGCGTTATTACCGTTACCTCGGAGAACTATTAGACGCCGGTGTGGAGCGTATATCATCCAATGATCTGAGCAAACGGATGAATGTGACCGCATCCCAGATCAGACAGGATCTGAATAATTTTGGCGGGTTCGGTCAGCAGGGCTACGGCTATAATGTAAAATATTTATATGAAGAGATCGGTAAGATCTTAGGTTTGAATGAGAGACACAATATTATTGTAATGGGTGCCGGTAACCTTGGTCAGGCACTTACCAATTATGTAAAATTTGAGAAACTTGGCTTTGTTATCATAGGACTTTTTGATGTAAATCCGGCGCTTGACGGAGTGACTGTACGCGGGATCAAAATCCGTATGTTAGATGAATTAGAGAGTTTCTGTGAAGAAAATCAGGTAGATATCGCAGCGCTGACCATGCCGAAGGAAAAGGCAGATGCGATTGCAAACAGGCTGGTCGGACTTGGAATCCGTGCAATCTGGAATTTTGCCCATGTAGATCTTGAATTGATCGACAAAAATGTTGTCGTGGAGAATGTACATCTTTCCGACAGTCTGATGCAGTTGTCTTACAACATTGTCAGAAACAAAAAAGCAGAAGAAAACGGCAACTGAAAAGGTGCTGTAAATGTAGAGAGCAAATAGCTGCCGCACAGATTTATGTGCGGCGTTTTTTGCCTTATAAAACAAGGAGAAAAATCCTGCACAGCTTGCTGGGCATTGCTCCTGCATAGGCGCATGCTATGCAAAAGCGGCATAGCAGGCATTTTGCTCCGCAAAACAAGGAGGATTTCATGAAATATCTTGTAGACAGCCGGGAAATGCAAAAATATGATGCAAATACCATTTCACATTTTAAGGTGCCGGGACTTCTCTTGATGGAGCGCGCTGCAATAGCATTTGTGGAAGAGCTGCATAGACAAAATGTGGATCTTACGGAAGTACTCATTGTGTGTGGCAGTGGAAATAACGGTGGAGATGGTCTTGCGATCGCACGCCTTTTATTTTTGGAAGGACATGCTGTCACGGTCGTTTATGCCGGAAATAAAGAGCACTGTTCGGAGTCAAACAGGGTACAGCAGGATATTTTAAATGCATACGGTATTTCTATATACATGGATATCCCGGAAAAGATCAGACCTACTCTTGTAATAGACGCAATATTTGGTGTGGGACTCTCAAGAGATGTGACCGGTGAATATGCAGATATGCTGTGCCGGATGAATGAACTTTCCGGGGAAAAAGCGGCGGTAGACATTGCATCCGGGATCTCTGCGGACACGGGAGCCATTCTTGGCACAGCGTTTCGTGCAGATCTTACGATCACATTTGCATTTGAAAAATTAGGCAGTATCCTCTGGCCGGGAAATGAGTATGCCGGCAGGATCATTGTATGTGATATTGGCATCACGAAAGAAAGCTGGCTGGGTGAACCGCCGGCCGTGATGGCACTTGAAGAAAAAGATTTTTCGATACTGCCAAAAAGAAAAAGCCATTCTAATAAGGGCAGTTATGGAAAACTCTTGCTGATCGCCGGAAGTGTCAATATGGCAGGGGCGGCAGTTTTGTCTGCGAAAGCAGCTTATGCCACAGGGTGTGGTCTGGTGCGTGTGCTGACTCCGGGGGAAAACAGAACTATTTTACAGTGCAGTGTTCCGGAGGCGGTTCTTACTACTTACGATAAAACTTTAGTACCGGAAGAACCGGTTCTGACTGGGCAGATGCCATTGTGATCGGTCCCGGACTAGGAAAAGAAAAAACTTCTGCACAGATATTAAATTTTGTGTTAGAATATGGAACGTCACATGAGAATAAAGCATTTCTTTTTGATGCTGATGCATTAAATCTGGTGGCAGAGCAGAAAAACACCGGAGTGCAGGGGGCAGATAGATGGAAAAATTTTAAGAATACTGCCGTGATTACACCGCATCTTGGAGAGATGAGCAGGCTTACCAGAAAAACAGTTGGAGAAATCCAGAAGAATCTGCTGCAGACAGCTGCAGATTTTGCAGATGAAAATCAGGTTATTTGCGTCCTGAAAGATGAACATACAGTGACCGCACTGCCGGATCATAAAAGGTATCTGAATCTTTCCGGTAATCCGGGAATGGCAACTGCAGGAAGCGGGGATGTACTAAGCGGTTTGATCGGTGCACTTATGGCACAGAAACTGACATCATATCAGGCGGCACCTCTTGGAGTATACCTTCACGGTTTGGCAGGTGATATCATGGTACAGACGACAGGTTTACAGGGCCTTACAGCCTCGGATCTGATCACCGGGATCAAAAAGGTACTAAATATTTACACACAACAGTAAAAGCGCGTATAGATTTTGTGTTGAACAAAAAAGTAATGAAAAAAATAGATTGGAGAACAACATGAACAGATACAGCAGAGTGCATGCGGAGATCGATCTGGATGCAATTCTTCACAACATGGATGCAATGCGTGGGAACATTGCAAAAGATACAAAAATTATGGCGGTCATCAAGGCTGACGGCTATGGACATGGTGCCGTAGAGATTGCAGAGACGATTGAAAAACTTGATTATCTATACGGTTATGCGGTTGCCACGGTGGAAGAGGGACTGATCCTTCGAAATCACGGGATCCAGAAACCAATCCTGATCTTAGGATATGTGTTCCCGGATCAGTATGTGGATATGATCAAAGCGGGCATCCGTCCGACCGTATTTACCAGAGAGATGGCAGAAAAGCTTTCCGTTGCGGCTGCAAGTATCGGCAGGGACTGCAAGATTCATTTTGCAATTGATACCGGAATGAGCCGGATCGGTTATCAGGTTACGGAAGAAGCTGCGGATGAGATGGCACAGCTTTCAAAACTACCGCATATTATAGTGGAGGGTATTTTTACCCATTTTGCAAAAGCAGATGAAAAAGATAAGGAGCCGACATACCAGCAGATAAAACTTTTCCGTAAAATGATCGACATGTTAGAAGAACGCGGGGTAAGTATCCCGATTCACCACTGCTCAAACAGTGCAGGAATTGTCGATATCCCGGAGGCAAACATGGATATGGTGCGTGCAGGGATTACGCTTTATGGAATGTGGCCGTCTGAGGACGTGGATAAGACGGCAATCAGCTTAAAACCTGCATTATCGCTTGTGACACATGTTGCATATGTAAAAGAGCTTCCGGCTGGCAGGGCAATCAGTTATGGCGGAACTTATGTCACAAAAGAACCGCGTATGATTGCAACGATCCCGGTCGGTTATGCAGACGGCTACGCGAGAGGACTTTCAAACAAAGGAGCTGTTCTGATCCACGGAAGGCGTGCACCGATTCTTGGCCGTGTCTGTATGGATCAGTTTATGGTAGATGTCACAGATATTCCGGATGTTAAAAATGAGGATGAAGTGATACTGATCGGCAGGGATGGTGATGAGTGCATTACCATGGAAGAGGTCGGCGGGTTATCCGGACGTTTTAATTATGAATTCGCCTGTGATCTTGGAAAACGTATACCACGTGTTTATATCCATGGTGGACGGATCATCGGTACGAGAGATCATTTTTCGGAATAATAGAAAGGAATGGAATACACCAGTAAAAATTGGCAATACTATCCGTAAAGCAAGAAAATGGAGTGGAAGTATATGGTAATTAGACGTGGTGATATTTTTTATGCAGATTTAAGACCGGTCATCGGCTCAGAACAGGGCGGTGTAAGACCGGTGCTCATAATACAGAATGATGTTGGCAACAGGCACAGTCCAACCGTGATCTGTGCAGCAATCACATCCCAGATGAATAAAGCGAAGCTTCCAACACACGTAGAACTTGACAGCAGAAAATATGATCTGGTCAAAGATTCTGTGGTGCTCTTAGAGCAGCTTCGCACAATCGATAAAAAACGTTTGAAAGACAAGGTATGTCATTTAGATTCCCAGATTCTGGTGAAAATAGATAAGGCGCTTGAGGTAAGCTTAGAGCTGTATACATAAATAGGCTTGCCAGAAAACGGAAATAGTGATAAAATAAAATGTATTTTCGAAGCAATAAACAAGTGAGAAAAGAGGAAGTATTTATGTCAGGACATTCCAAATTTGCGAATATTAAGCACAAAAAAGAAAAAAATGATGCTGCAAAAGGAAAGATTTTTACAATTATCGGACGTGAGATTGCCGTTGCAGTAAAAGATGGCGGCCCGGATCCTGCAAACAACTTTAAACTGGCTCAGGTCATTGCCAAAGCGAAAGCAAGTAACATGCCAAACGATACGATTGAGCGTGGTATCAAAAAGGCATCCGGTGAAGGAAACTCTGTCAATTACGAGTACTGTACCTATGAGGGATATGGTCCGAGCGGAACAGCTATCATCGTAAAATGTCTGACCGACAATAAGAACCGCACAGCTGCCAATGTCCGTAACGCATTTACAAAGGGACACGGAAGCATCGGTACACAGGGATGCGTTTCCTATATGTTCGATGAAAAGGGACAGATCATTATCGCAAAAGAAGACTGTGAGATGGATGCGGATGATCTGATGATGATCGCACTTGATGCAGGCGCAGAGGATTTTTCTGAGGAAGATGACAGCTACGAGATCATCACAAATCCAAATGATTTTGAGGCAGTACACGCTGCACTTGAAGCAGAGAAGATCCCTATGGCAGAAGCAGAGGTTACAATGATTCCACAGAATTATGTAGAGCTGACAGCAGAGGAGGATTTAACAAATATCAACCGTATTCTTGAGCTGCTGGATGATGATGATGATGTTCAGGAAGTATATCACAACTGGGATGAATAAATAAGATTCAAGGTACATAAGATAAACGGCATGGATGAAAAGTCTGTGTCGTTTTTTATATGAAAATAAAAGTTTTTTTACATTGTATTAAATTTTTCTGCTTTGCAGTAAAAAAATATGGTATTCTTTTCGGAAATGTTATATGATAATAGTAATTAAGATTTGAAGAATAAACACAGGAATGGAGATTGCTATGAAGAAAATACTTTTTGCAGCATCGGAGTGTGTTCCGTTTATTAAAACCGGGGGTTTGGCAGATGTATGTGGAGCATTGCCGAAGGAATTTGACAAAAACGAGTGGGATGTCCGGGTTGTAATACCGAATTACAGCTGCATACCGGACAAGTTTCGCAGCAAGTTTGAATATGTTGCTCATTTTTATATGAGTGCCGGCAGTTATATTACGAATAAGTATGTCGGTATTTTAAAATATGTCATGGATGGCATTACATATTATTTTATTGATAATCAGGAATATTTTAACTGTGCAGTACCGTACGGTGATGTCCGTTATGATATTGAAAAATTCTGTTTCTTTGACAAGGCTGTTTTGTCCATGTTAAAACAGATCGACTTCTGTCCGGATATCATTCACTGTCATGACTGGCAGACGGGTCTGATTCCGGTATATCTAAAAAATGAATTTCAGGCTGATTCCTTTTACTGGGGCATGAAGAGTATTATGACGATCCACAACTTAAAGTTCCAGGGAGTATGGGATATCAAGACCATGCAGGGACTGACCGGATTTTCAGCTTCCCTGTTTACACCGGATAAGCTGGAATTTAAAAAAGATGCCAACATGTTAAAGGGTGGTCTTGTCTATGCCGATTATATCACTACAGTCAGTGATTCCTATGCACAGGAGATTCAGACCGAGTATTATGGAGAAGGTTTAAATGGTCTGTTGTCTGCACGGCATTTTGATATGCAGGGTATTGTAAACGGTATTGATTATCAGGTATATGATCCGGCAGCGGATACAAAGATTTATACCAACTATAAGCCGTCTGATTTCCGTAAGAAAAAATACATGAATAAGGTAAAATTGCAGGCAGAATTAGGACTTGCCGTTGACAAGAAAAAGTACATGATCGGTCTGATCTCAAGACTGACCGACCAGAAAGGTTTAGATCTTGTAAATTATGCAATCGACCGGATCGTGGACGACTATACACAGCTGGTTGTTATCGGTACCGGAGATCCGCAGTATGAAAACATGTTCCGCCATTATGCATGGAAATATGGCGATCGTGTTTCTGCAAATATCTGTTATTCCGATGAACTTGCACACAAACTGTACGCAGCAGCAGATGCATTCCTGATGCCGTCCCGCTTCGAACCGTGTGGCCTGACACAGCTTATTTCATTCCGCTACGGTACAGTTCCGATCGTTCGTGAAACAGGTGGACTGAGAGATACGGTAAAACCATTTAACGAATATGAAAATACGGGAGACGGTTTTTCCTTTGCAAATTATAATGGAGATGAAATGCTTTCTGTGATCAATTATTCCAAACATATTTTCTTCGACCGCAAGAAACAGTGGAACCAGATGATTGACCGCGGCATGGCAAATGATTATTCCTGGAACAATTCCAAAGGAAAATACGAGGGATTATATAATTATCTGCTCGGATGTTAGTAATGCTTTTTTAAAATAAAGATATATAAAAGAAGCGTAAAATTGATTTTCTGTATGATTATTTTACAGACGGATATACTAAATGAGAATATCGTATAAAAAACAGGATGTTTCAAACATCCTGTTTTTTATATCATGGAAAAGGAGTATAGTGTGAAAAATAAGATTTTTCACACGCAAGATTTGTGCTTGCGCACAAACTT
>OLNW01000988.1_pt1 | contig 30373 bp, 26 predicted proteins | sample 1672121 | NCBI WGS metagenome assembly OLNW01 (sample SAMEA3136648, study PRJEB25190) | human gut metagenome
CAAGAGTGTTTGAAAATGTATAATAATATTAGAACAGAACAGTTGGTTCAGGTGTTGTTGCTGACATCATCGAATAATAAGTAATTTAAGATTATTTATATATAAAAAAGAGTGATAAATTTATTTATCGCTCTTTTTTAGTCTTCTACTCAGGGCCTAAATTGTAATATTATTTTTTCATAAATAATAATATTACAATTTATCTGTGAACAATATTTCTACTAGCATATAAGAAATGCTATATATTATTGCTTTTGTAGACTAAATAGTACAAAATGTGAACTTAGGCTAAAAAATACTTGCTTTTTTTGTTAAAGAATAATAAAATAGATATGTTAAAAATAAAATAGAAATATAGTGTGCTTTAAGAAGGGAATGAAATAAAATGAAAATAATATTAGATGCAATGGGTGGAGACAATGCACCAGATGCAAACATAAAAGGAGCAGTAAATGCAGTAAACAAAGTAAAAGCAGAAATAGTACTAGTTGGAAAAGAAGAAGTAATTAGAAGTAAAGTAAAAGAATTTTATGGAAAAGAAATAGAAGAAATATCAGATAGGCTAAAAATCAAAAATGCAACAGAAACAATAGAAATGGTAGACAAACCAACAGATGCAATAAGACATAAAAAAGACTCTTCAATGGTTGTAGGATTTAAAATGCTAAAAGAAGATGAAGGAGATGTATTTATATCTGCAGGAAATTCAGGAGCATTATTAACAGGAGCTACTTTAATTGTAGGAAGAATAAAAGGAATAGATAGACCAGCATTAGCAGGAATATTACCAGCATATAAAAGTCAATTATTATTAATAGATGCAGGCTCAAACACAAATTGCAAACCAATTAACCTATTGCAATTTGCGCAAATGTCTAGTATCTATTTGAAAAATACATTTGGAATAGAGAAACCAGCAATAGGCCTATTAAATATAGGAACTGAAGAAACTAAAGGAAATGACTTAGTTAAAGAGAGTTATAAATTATTAAAAGAAAAATCAGAAGAATTAGATATAAATTTTGTGGGAAATGTTGAAGGAAGAGATGCTTTCTCAGGGAAAATCGATGCAATTGTAAGTGATGGATTCACAGGAAATGTATTTTTAAAAACAACAGAAGGTTTAGGAAAATTTGTTAAAAAGAGTTTAACAGAAAGCTTTACAAAAAACTTATTAGCAAAAATATTAGCAGTTCCAGCACTTCCAGCAATAAAGAGATTTACAAAGGTAATGGACTACAAATCATATGGTGGAGCATTGTTTTTAGGAGTAAAGAAACCAGTAGTAAAAGCTCATGGAAGTAGTGATGCATTACTATTTGAATATACAATTATACAAGCTGAAAAATTTGTAGAAAATAAAGCTGTAGATAAGATGATAGAAGAATTTTCAAAATATAGAAAAACAAACGACTAGGCAGTATAAATTTCAAAAAAAAATTAAATACACTTGACAAATATACAAACATATAATATAAATGAAATATGAAAATTGTCATGCGTAAACTTGAGAGGAGGTGAACTCTAGGTTATGAGTTCAGAAGAAGTATTAGAAAAAGTAAAAGGAATTATTGTAGAACAATTAGGTGTTGCTGAAAACTCAGTTACATTAGAAGCATCATTTATAGATGATTTAGGAGCTGATTCATTAGATATAGTAGAATTAGTAATGGCATTAGAAGAAGAATTTGATATAGAAATTCCAGATGCTGATGCAGAAAAAGTAGTTACTGTAGGAGATGTTGTTGACTACATAAAAGAAAATGTAAAATAGAAAGATAAAGAAGCAAAACTAAAAAGTTAATTGCTTCTTTTTATATTTCTAATTAGAAAAATTACAAGAATAATTTAAGATTGCAGAATAATTTTTTAAAAAACTATTTAAATAGTTTTTCATATCTTTTTTATCAACTTCTGTGCTAGATGTGAGACTTGCAGAAAAAAGCACATCATTAGTAGATAAAACAGTTATAGTACCAATAGTATCAGTTTCTTTAACAGGTGCAGGTAAAAATTTATTGGCATTTATAACTACATTTATAGAATCGATTTCTTCTTTTTTTACAGGTGTTTTAGGTGTATCTAAAATAAGAGTTTTTAAACTTATAGAATTCTTAGTACCTTTAGATATTTCAAAATAATTTGGATTATTAGAATTCCATTCATTTATTTTGTTATCAATTAATTTTTGTATATCTAAATATTCAAAATTTGAAAACGCATATTCAATTAATTTGATACTGTCTGAAGTTCTAAATTTTTTTGTATCACAACCGAAGTACAACACAAATTATATCCATGTCATTTCTTTTACAAGATGTTACTAAGCAACGATTAGCCCCATTTGTGAATCCTGTTTTTATTCCATATACTCCATTTAGGCTTCCAAGAAGTTCGTTTGTATTAGAAAGAGCTTTAGGATAGCCATTTATTGTTACTGTATAGTTCTTTGTTCCAACAATTTGTGAAAATGTTTTATTTTTTAGGGCATAATCAGATAATATTGCTAATTCATAAGCTGTTGTATAGTGCCCATTAGAATCTAAACCATGTGGAGATTCGAAATTAGTATTTTTCAAACCTAGTTCTTTAGCTTTATTATTCATCATTTCACTAAAGCCTGAAATGTCACCGCCGGCGGTTTCTGCTAGGGCTACAGCTGCATCATTTCCGGAACATAAAAGCAATCCGTATAACAAATCTTTTATTGTTATTTTATCATTTGTTTTTAATCCTAATCGAGAACCACCAGTAGAGGAGGCTTTTCTGGAAACAGTAACGGTTTGAGATAAATCACAATTTTCTATAATTACAGTTGCAGTCATAATTTTTGTTGTTGATGCCATCTTTACCTTATTGAATTCATTTTTTCCATATAAGATTTTTTTACTAATTCTATCTAAAACAATACAAGAACGAGCATTTATATCTGGAACATCCGAATTATTCGAAGAAAAAGAAATTGGCAAATTAAAAATTAAAAGAAATAGTATAAATTCTAAAAGTATAATTTTAAATCTATTTTTCATATTAAATTATCACCAATAAAATATATTAAAATATAGAAGCAAATATGCAAAAAAATGTACTGCAAACAACTTAAAACCTACGGGAATATGCAAAAAGAAAATTGTTTTACATAAAACCTTGATTTTGAAGCAAAAATGTAATATAATTGTAATGTAGGCTTTTAAGGAATAGCAAAGTGCTAAAACCCTTTTTCCGTAAAGGGATTCAGCCACTTTTTATTACTTAAAAAAATATGGAAAAAAAGCCTATTGACTAATACTAAAAAAATAGTAAAATAAAAGGGCAAGAAGATATATTTATTAAAGAAAGATGGGAGAGAAATTTATTATGAAATTAAGAAAGGTCTTATTAGCAAATTTGATTTTAATTTTAACAATAGCATTAGCAATTATTCCAACTGGAAATGTATTTGCAACAGTAGCTACAACACCTAAATATTTAGGAATTACTGAAATTAGAACAAATAGCACACCAAATATGGGGTATGCTATAGGTGATCCAAATACAAACCAAGAAACAGGAAATGCAGCTAAAATATGGAACATTGTAGAATATGCAAGTTCAACAGGAACAGCATTAAAAGCAAATGGTTCACAAAACTTATATTGCTTAAAAGCTGGAGTTGGTTTCACAGATACTGAAAAAAGAGTAGAATATGATTTATTCTATGATATGAAAACTGAAAGAGACCAAATGAAAGCAAAATATGATGTTTTAAAATCAATAGTAGAAGGAACAATAACACTAGATGATAAGACAGTAATAAATAAATATGATGCATTATTAGCTTTAGGAGATATGCTATATCTTCATGGAGAAACAGCAGAGCAAAAAACAGCATATTTAAATGCTGCACAAATAAGTGAAGATGATTATAGTGTCTTATTAACTGATGATGATATTGCAGCAGTACAACAAGCGGCCATTTGGTATTTCACAAACTATCATGCTGAGGATGGAGTAACACATGATACTAAATATGATAAACTAACAAATTCAAGTTGGTTATATTACACTTTAGATGGAAATACATATCAAAGTTTATCAGGATATCAAACAGGAACAAGAGAAGGAGTACAAAGACAACAACAAGCAGAAACATTATATAAATACTTAATTACAACAGCTAAACAAAATGCAAAAAATTATACAAATTCAGAAACACTAGGGGCTCCAGCAAAAGTTAATACAAAAACATTAAATTATGAAGAAGCTGGAGACAACTATATAGTAGGACCAATTAATATAACAGAACAAGGAAGTACAATACCATACACAATAGACTTTGTTGTAAAAAATTCAGGAACAGTTATAAATAATTATAAATTATTAAATAGCCAAAAAACAGAAGTAAGTTCAGGAACAACAGTAAAAGATTTAGTAGGAAGTGATTTTTACATTTCTGTACCAAAATCAACAGCCAAAACAATTTCAATAACAGCAACAATAAATTATAGTACAACAAAACTTACAGCATGGGTATCAACAAAAAGTGCAAATGAACAACCAATATTAGTACCAGAAAAAGTAAATGAAAGTGTGCCAGTTGAATTAACTGTAACACCAAATGAACAACCATTTGACTTAGCGTTAAGAAAATATATAACAAAAGTAAATGATGTAGAACTTACAGGAACTAACTCAAGGGTTCCAAATATTGATGAGGCAACATTAAAAATAGGAACAACAGCAACATATAAACATAGAAAAGATCCTTTAGTAGTAAAAACTGGAGATAAAGTAACATATAAATTAACAGTATATAATGAAGGAAAGAAAGCAGGAAGAGCACTTGAAATAGTAGACCAATTACCAACAGGATTAAAATTCTCAAAGGTAGTAAGTGGAAACTTTGAATTAGGTTCATATAATGAAACAGGTGACAACACATTAACATTAACAAGAAAAGCAAGCAATACAGATAATCTACCAGCATATGTAGAAGGAACTTTAAGTTCAGAAACAATAGAAATTGAATGTGAAGTAACACAAAAACCAGATACAACAAATAAAAAAATATTAACAAATGTTGCATGGATTTCAAAAGAATTTGATAGTGAAAGTAATTTAACAATTACAAATCAAACTGGTGCAGATAGAGACTCAGAACCAGCAACAAAACCTTCAGTAAATAAAGACAACATGGAAAATTATACTGGAAATGGAAATAAAGAGGATTTAACAGATTCAAACTATTATTATAAAGGTCAACAAGATGATGATGATTTTGAAAAATTAGTATTAATACCAGAATCATTTGACTTAAAATTAATAAAAAGAATAGTAGCAGTAAACAATCAAAATGTACCAGAAAGAATAGAAAAAGTAGATGTTAGCAAATTAAACACAATAGATGAAAATGGAAACTTAATAACTACAGGAGATTACACATTAAGTAAAGATCCAGTAGGTGTTAAAAAAGGTGATATAGTAACATACACATTTAGAGTTTATAATGAAGGAACAATAGATGGATATGCTAAAGAAATCACAGAAGATATACCAGAAGGATTACAATTCTTATGGTCTGAAAAAGAAGGAGAAGAATTAAAAGCTGACACAACTTTATCAGATGAAGAAAAAGAAGCAATTGAATTTAACCAAAAATATTTATGGGGAAAATTCCAATATGATGAATCAAAAGAAAATATAATTCAAATTTCAACAGATTACTTATCAAAAGAACAAGAAAAAACACCAGGAGCAAACTTAATAGAAGCATTTGGAAGTAATGATGGAACAAAAACAGAAAATGATATACATTACAAAGAAGTATCTGTAAAAATGAAAGTTATATCAGACAATATAACAGGGACAACAATAAGAAATGAAGCATGTATTTCAGATGACTCAGATAAAGATGGAAATGACATTGATGATAGAGATTCAAAAACAGATGAATGGAAAAAGTATGAAGATGATGAAGACTATGATAATATAATCTTACAATCATTTGACTTAGCATTAAGAAAATTCATAATAGCAACAAGCAAAGATGAAACAATTGAAAACAATGAATATCTAAAAAATGAAGATGGCTCATATAAAAGAGCACCAGTAGTAGATACATCAAAATTAAACACAAAAGATGAAAATGGAAAATTAATAACAACAGCAATATATAATCATACAAAAGAACCTGTATTAGTAAACAAAAATGATATAGTAGTATATATGTTAAGAGTTTACAATGAAGGTGAAATTGATGGTTATGCAAGTGAAATAAAAGACCATTTACCACCATACTTAGAATTTGTTGATGGTGAATTCAATAAACAATATGGTTGGGAAATATCTGAAGATGGAAGAACAGCAACAACAACATATTTAAAAGATAGTAAAATAACAAAAGCTACACAAGATGAAAACGGAAAATATGTATTATCATATAAAGAAGTTCCAATCATGTGTAAAGTAAAAGATACTGCAAAAACAAGTGAGAACATTACAAATATAGCAGATATCACAAAATATGAAGATGAAAACAAAAACACAGTAACAGATAGAGATTCTCAATCAAATAATGTAAATTTACCAAGTGATAATGACTTACCAGGTTATAAAGATGATGAAAAAGGTGATTATGTACCAGGACAAGAAGATGATGATGACTTCGAAAAAGTTATAGTAAAAGAATTTGACTTAGCATTAAGAAAATGGGTAACACAAGCAATAGTAATAGATAAAAAAGGTCAAACAGTAACAAACACAGGACATCAACCATATGATGACCCGGAACAAGTTGTAAAAGTTGAACTAAACAGAAAGAAACTAAACGAAGTTACAGTTAAATTTAGATATTCTATAAGAGTTATAAACGAAGGAGACATCGCTGGATATGCAAAAGAAGTTACAGATTATATTCCAGAAGGATTAAAATTTGTAGCTGCTGACAACCCAGGTTGGACAGACAAAGGAAACAATGTAATAACAACTAGATTACTAGAAAACACATTATTACAACCAGGTGAATTTGCAGATGTTGAAGTAACATTAACATGGATAAATAATCAAGATAATATGGGATTAAAGGTAAATACAGCGGAAATATCAGAAGACTATAATGATTATAATGTGCCAGATAGAGACTCAACACCAAACAATAAGAAAACAGGTGAAGACGATATTGACGATGCACCAGTAATGTTATCTGTAAGTACAGGTAAAGTTAAAACATATTTCACATTAGGATTTGTGGTTTTAATTACAGTTGCAGGTGGAGTAGTATTAATTAAAAAATTCGTATTATAATATATAAAAAATAAAGAATTGTGAGAAATTGCAATTCTTTATTTTGGTTATGCTTCATGAGCTTGCCAAAAGCTCCAAAATGTAGTAAAATAAGTATGTTCAAGTTAATGATAGGAGAATGAGTAAAATGAATGAAAATTTAAAACAATTAAAAAATGAAGTAGAAAAAGAAATAGAACCAATATTTGAAAAAATAGACAAAACATGTGAAATAAACAGTAGAAAAGTATTAGAGGCATTTCAAAAATGTGATTTACAAGAAGCACATCTAAACTCTTCAACAGGATATGGAATAGATGAACCAGGAAGAAATAAAATAGAAGAAATTTATAGCAAAGTATTTAAAGCTGAAGATGCATTAGTAAGAACACAACTAATATCTGGAACACATGCTTTAGCAGTAACTTTATCAGCATTATTACGCCCAGGAGATACAATGATAAGCATCACAGGAGAACCATATGACACATTACAAACAGTAATAGGAATAACAGGGGAAAGTAAAAGCTCTTTAAAAGAATTTGGTGTAAAATATGAGCAAATAGAATTAGTTAATAATGATTTTGATATAGAAAAAATAAAAGAAAGACTAGCAAAAAAAGATGTAAAATTAGTTGAAATCCAAAGATCAAGAGGTTATTCAACAAGAGAAAGTTTAGTAATAGAAAAAATAGAAAGAGCAATAAAAGCAATAAGAGAAGTTAATTCAGAAGTAATTATAATGGTAGATAACTGCTATGGAGAATTTGTACAAGAAAAAGAACCAATAGAAATTGGAGCAGATGTGGCAGTTGGGTCATTAATGAAAAATTTGGGAGCTGGAATAGCTACATCAGGAGCATATATTGTTGGAAATAAAGACCTAATTGAATTATGTGCAGAAAGACTAACATCACCAGGAATAGGAAAAGAAATAGGACCATCATTAAATCAAAATCCATTATTAATAAAAGGATTATTCTTTGCTCCAACAGTTGTAGCAAGTAGTGTAAAAACAGCAGTATTTTCAAGTAGAATGTTGGAAAAGTTGGGATATAAAGTAGAACCTAAATATGATGATACAAGAGCAGACATTGTTCAAACAATTCATTTAGGATCAGAAGAAAAATTAGTAAAATTCTGTCAAGGAATACAAATGGGATCACCTATTGACTCAAATGTAGTACCATTCCCAGGAGATATGGGTGGATATGAAGATAAAGTAATAATGGCTGCTGGAACATTTACACAAGGTTCAACAATAGAATTAAGTTGTGATGGACCAATAAGACCACCATATATAGCATATATGCAAGGTGGACTAACATATGACTATGGAAAATTAGGAATAATGAAAGCAATAGAAGAAATGTCAAAATAGTTGATTTTAGTATGGAAGGAAATACAAAATGAAAGTAATAGTTATTGGTGGTGGACCTGCAGGAATGATGGCAGCTATCACTGCTAGTGAAAATGGAAATGATGTAACTTTAGTAGAAAAAATGAATAGTTTAGGAAGAAAGATATTAATTACAGGGAAAGGAAGATGTAATATAACATCTTCTTTAAACATAGAAGAATTCATAAAAAACACACCTGGAAATGGTAGATTTTTGTATAGTTGTTATCAACAATATACTAACAAAGATATAATAGAATTCTTAAGAAAACAAGGGTTAGAAGTAAAAGAAGAGCGTGGAAATAGAATATTTCCAGTAACAGACAAATCTCAAGATGTATTAAAATGTTTTACTAAAAAATTAAAAGAAAATAGAGTTAAGATTTTGTATAATATGCAGGTACAAAAAATATTAGTTGATGAGCAAAAAGAAAAAGCAATAGGAATATTAGCCAATAATGAAGAGATGTATGCAGATAAAATAATATTAGCAACAGGTGGAAAGAGTTATCCTTTAACAGGTTCAACAGGTGATGGATATAAAATGGTAGAAGAATTGGGACATAGTGTAACAAAAATAAAACCATCACTTGTACCACTTGAAATATATCAAAAAAGTTTGTGTCAGGACCTTCAAGGGTTGTCTTTAAGAAATATAGAAATGAAAATATTAGATAAAAGCAAAAACAAAACGATTTACGAGGACTTTGGAGAAATGTTGTTTACTCATTTTGGTGTTTCAGGTCCTACAATTCTTAGCTCTTCAGCACATTTGGTTAGATACAAAAATATAGATGAAAAGTTGAAGAATAGAGAAATAGTTTTAAAAATTGACTTTAAGCCAGCACTATCAACAAAAAAACTAGATGATAGAATATTAAGGGATTTTACGGAATTTAAAAACAAACAATTTAAGAATAGTTTAGAAAAATTGTTACCACATAAGCTAATAAATCCAATAATAAAACTTAGTAAAATTGATCCAGACAAAAAAGTAAATGAAATTACAAAAGAAGAAAGAACAAGATTAGTAGAAATTTTAAAGAACTTTACCATAGAAATTAAAGGATTTAGACCAATTGATGAAGCAATAGTAACATCTGGTGGAATAAAAATAAGTGAGATAAATCCAAAAACAATGGAATCAAAATTAATTAGAAATTTATATTTTGCTGGGGAAATTATAGATGTAGATAGCTATACAGGTGGATTCAATTTACAAATAGCATATTCAACAGGTTTTGTAGCAGGTTTATAAAATTTTTGAATTAAAATTCTGTTATCTATAAAATTATAATAATCTGAACTTTTAGAAGGGAAAATATTAAGTATGGAAGAATTTATAACAATAAAAGAACATGTAGAAACAGAAATTGTAGAGAAAAAATCGAAATTTATAGCAAATATATTTTATATAAAAGATGTACAAGAAGCGGAAGAAATAATAAAAAAAACAAAAAAGAAATATTTTGATGCAAGACATAATTGTATAGCATATAGAGTAATTGAGAATGATAGATTAATAGAAAAGTCAAGTGATGATGGTGAGCCTTCTGGAACAGCAGGCGCACCAATGTTAAACATTTTACAAAAAAATAATCTAGTAAATGTACTAATAATAGTAACTAGATACTTTGGAGGAATTTTATTAGGAACAGGTGGATTAGTAAGGGCTTATTCATCAAGCTTGCAAAAAGCAATAGAAGAAAGCACAAAAGAAAAGAAATGTTTAGGTGTCGAAATGCAAGTGGAAGTAGAATATCAGAATTTCGAAAGTTTTAAATATTATTGTAAAATAAATAATATAGAAGTAGTAGAAGCACAATATTTAGAGAAAATTATTTGTAAAATAGAGTTAGAAGAAAAGACAAAAATGAAAATAATTAAAGATTATGAGACACAAAAAATAAATATAAATAAAATTGTAGAGTTATCTAAAAAATATATAACTAGAAGTAAATAAAATTTCATCTTTCACAAACAATATGGAAAAAATTCCCAACAATTAATTGCAAAAGCTAGAATAAAGTATTATAATCGGAAATGTAAAAAATTTACAGCAAAATTTAGGAGGGGAATTTATGAAAGAGAAAATTTCTGTATTGATTGCAGATGACAATCAAGATTTTAGCCATACGTTGTCGACATATATAAATTCGCAAAATGACATGGAAGTTGTAGGAATGGCAAAGGATGGAACAGAGGCTATTGAGCTGATGAGAAAGGTCAAGCCAGATGTTATGATTCTAGATGTAATAATGCCACATTTAGATGGACTCGGAGTTCTGGAAAAAACAAATGGAGAAGAAGAAAGACCGATTTGTATAATGCTTTCGGCAGTTGGACAAGATAAAATAACACAAAAAGCGATTACTTTAGGCGCTGAATATTATGTAGTAAAACCTTTTGACATAGAACTATTAATTAAAAGAATAAGAGAAATAAAATTTTATAAACCAAATCAATCTAATAATAATTTTATATCAAATAATTTTAATAAATCATATATCGAATTATCAGAAAAAGATGCAAAAGATGGACAAAATTTAGAAGCTTTAGTAACCAATATTATTCATGAAGTTGGGGTTCCAGCACATATTAAAGGATATCAATACTTAAGAGAAGCCATAATGATGGTAGTTGAGGACATTGAGGTGATAAACCAAATAACTAAAAGTTTATACCCTAAAATTGCATATAAGTATGGAACAACGCCAAGTCGCGTAGAACGTGCGATTCGCCATGCTATTGAAGTTGCGTGGGGTCGTGGACAACAGGAAACTGTTGAAAAAATCTTTGGATATACAATTTCTGCTTCAAAGGGAAAACCAACCAACAGTGAATTTATTGCAATGATTGCTGATAAATTACGTTTGGAATTAAAGAGTGCGTAAAAGTTAATAACTGAACAAACAAGGTGTTTTTTACGAAGCTACCTTGTTTTTTTACTATGTAATTCATAAAATTGACAATGAAAAAATTACATATAAAATATCAAAATAATCTTTTAGTGAATAAACAAGAAAAAAGTGGAAAAAATATTATAAATACATAAATTATAAGGAGGCAAAAATGGAACAAAGCAATTTGAAAAATATGGTAATTCTAAAGGACATACCTTCAAATATAATAGAAGAAGCAATTATAATTTTAAAAGAAAATAAAAAAGCTAAAAGATTAGAAAAAATTGAAACAAAAGAAGGAATAAAAAAGAAGGAAAGAACAAATGACTATATTCTAAAAGAAGCGGAGATGTTTGTTAATAATTATATTTCCAAAATTGAACAAAAGAAAAAGACAAAATCATCAATTAATAAAGAACTAGAACGAAAGTGTAATAGATTAAAAAATTATGCAGGATTAACAAGTTTAATAATAGTGCTAGAAACAATTATGCTTATAATAAGATAAGGAATAAAACACCTTTTTCCAACATATAGTTTACAAAGAAACTAAGGAAGAGGTGTTTTTCTATGGAAAGAACTATATCTGTTGAAGAAAAAATAAGAAGAGCAGAAGAAATATACGAAAAAAGACATAGCAATAGCAGGCCAGTAACAACTGTAAGTGTAGGAAAAGAGAAAAAAGATGTAAAGCTATTAAAGAAAATGATAATTCAAATAATAGTTTGTATTGCAATATATATGATAATATATGCAATTCAAAATAGTGAGATGGTATTTTCAAAGGACTTCGTAGAAAAGGCAAATGCAATACTTTCTTATGACACAAATTTTAATGAGATATATGAAAAAGCAAAAGAACAACTATTAAAAATGTCACCTAATAAAGGAAATGACAATCAGGGAATAGGTGGTGCAAGTGAAGAAAATACAAGCCAAGAGAAACGAGAAACACAAGAGACGAATGAAGAACAAACAAATCAAAATAGTGCTATACAACCAAAAGAAAAGCAATTATCTCAAGAAGAACAAGATATAGAAAATGTTAAAAAGACATCAACATTTATAAAACCAATTGAAGGTGTAATAAGTTCTGTATATGGGAGAAGAGAGACAGCTACAGGTAGTGTGCCTAAGAATCATACAGGGACAGATATAGCTGCAGATATGGGGACAAAAATAAAATCAGCAACAGATGGAGAAGTGGTATTAGCTTCAGAAGAAGGCGACTATGGAAAACATCTAAAAATTCAAATTGGGGAAGTAAGCATAATTTATGCACATTGCAATAATTTGTATGTAAAACAAGGAGACCAAATAAAACAAGGACAAGAAATAGCAGAAGTTGGAACAACTGGTAATTCAACTCGGGCCACATTTACATTTTGAAATAAGATTTCAGGAAAGAACAGTTAATCCGCAATCTGTTTTAGAATTGCAATAAAAGGAGACAAGCGATGAAGTTTAGAATTGATTTGAAAATTTTTTTGTTTTTGATTTTGTTTTATTTTACACGGGCAAGTAAAAACATATATTATTGTAATAATGTTTGCATTTATACATGAATTAGGACATCTATTTGCAGGTTTGCTTTTAGGAATGAAGCCAGAAAAATTAGAGTTTACACCATATGGAATAAGTGTGGCTTTTAAACTATTTCCAAGTGACTATAATAAAAAAATATTAAATGGTAATTTGTTAGAACTAAAAAAAATATTTATAGCTATAGCTGGACCTTTAGTAAATTTTCTAATAATAATAGTAGCAATAAATTCAGAAATAGATGTGTTTTCAAATATGTTAATAATATATTCAAACTTTTTACTTATAGTATTTAATTTGATACCTATCTATCCATTAGATGGTGGTAGAATATCAAAAAGTATATTACATATTTTGTATGGGAAAAAGAAAGCAGAAAAGATTACAAATATGCTGTCATTTGTGACTTTAATAGCAATAACATTTATATCTAGCATAGGTGTTTTATATTTAGAAAATATTTCGATTTTTATTATAACAATATTCCTTTGGATACTTTTTATAAGAGAAGATTTGGTTTATACAAGGAGAAACAAAATTTATAAATTAATAGATAAAACTATTGAAATTGAAGCCAATAAATAGTAAACTTATAATATAAGTAAAAAAGGAGAATGCAAAAGATGAAGAAATTTTTCCGAAATCAAAAAGGAATTAACTTAATAAGTTTAACAATAACAGTAGTAGTTATATTAATAATAACTAATATTGTTATTTATAATGTAAAAGATAATTTAAAAACTCAAAGAATAAAAGCTTTGCAAACAGATATAAGCAATTTGAGAGATAAAATATCAACATATTATAGTCAATATGGTAAGATACCAGCAAATACAGAGTATACAAATACTAGTGGTATTGATGTTATAAGTTCAGCTGTAGATACAGGTAAATTCTATGTTATTGACTTATCAGCATTGGACAACCTAACGCTAAATTATGGTACAGATTATGAAAAGATAAAAAGTGGAGAAGTAACTGATGCAAATATTTTATCAGATTTATATATAATAAATGATGACAGCCACAATATCTTTTATGTAGATGGTGTTACATTAGATAATCAAACTTTTTATACAGATTATACAACAAAAGATGTTGATACAGAAGCGGTTGATTTGAAATATATTGATGGGATAAAAATTCCAGATGGGTTTTATTATGTAGGTGGAACTAAAGATACAGGACTTGTTATTTCAGATGCTAAAGATGATGATTTGAATAATAGTAAAGGTGGAAATCAATTTGTATGGATACCTGTTGAAAATAAAAAAGACTATGAAAGAAATACAAATTATTCAAACACAAATGTTGCAGAAAATGCAACAAGTGATACAGATTATTTACCAGAAGGAATAGATGATGAAGAAAAAGCTGTTATAGATGCTGGTGGATTTTTTGTTTCTAGATTTGAAGTGGGAATAGAAAGCCGCGTTGGACCAGTAAGTAAAAAGGGAATGACGGTTGATTCTTATGTTACTCAAAAAAAAGCGAAAACAAGAGCTAAAAGTATAGTAAATACTAATAGTGCTAAAAGTGCATTGTGTTCAGGCACACAATGGGATTTAGTAATGAAATTCGTAGATGGAAAAGATGGATATTCAGTAACCCAAGCAAGTTCAGATAGACACAATCCAAATGGAATTGCTAATACGGGTGCAAATGAAAAAGACAAGGTGTGTAATATTTATGATTTAGAAGGAAATGCATTTGAATATGTAGCTGACAAAAGCACCGTGCAACCAGAGTATGAACCATGCATAAAAAGAGGAGGATCTTATGATAATACAATTCAAGCTTCAACATATACATCTTGTAATGGAAAAGAAGATTCTTCAATAGCATTTCGAGCAGTATTATATGTAATTCCAGTTGAAAGCTGGACTAAATCATATGACCAAACAGGAACATATAAAGATAAAAATAATGATATAGCAACTATTCCAGAAGGATTTCAAGTTAGTTTACTTGGTAGCCAAAACAAAATTACTAATGGGCTAGTTGTTCGTGGACCTGATGAAAGTGAGTTTGTTTGGGTTCCTGTTGATGATATAAATGATATGGCACAATGTTCTACTGCTGGTGGAGATTGTAATTTGATTTTGTCTGATGGTGATGAACTAATGTGCACTACACATAATAGTACAGAGATAGTTGGAAAACTATATGCAACAGAAGTTGGAGAAAATTTTGGAACAGTAAATACAACATATAATCCTAATAGTGGATTAAGAGAACCGGCAATAGTGGCAGAAAACGATAATAATTCTAGTTGTAATACAATAGGATTAACACTTTTTAATATGCAAACAGATTATAAAAATATGGTAACAAGTGTAGCAAAATATGGTGGATTTTATGTTGGTAGATATGAAACTAGTTTGTCAGATGCTACAGAAAGTTCAGCAGGAACCAATGGAAAGGCTCAATCAAAACAAGGAGTAATTCCAACATCAGCAGCAAATAGTGCAACGTCTAGTTGGTATGGATTATATAAAATACAAGATAAAAAATATACGGAAAAAAATAATTCAGTAGAGAGTAGTATGATATGGGGAAGCCAATATGATGTAATATTAAATTGGGTTAACAATGGTGATGATAAAAGTAAAATATTAGCGACTGATATTGGAAATCGTAATGGCAAAGGAGTAGAAATAACGGGAAAAGCTAGTTATTTGTCTGACACAATAAACAATATTAGAGATTTAAGTGGAAATTTGATTGAATGGACATTAGAGGCAGCGGACAGTGATTGTAGAGTTCATAGAGGTGGTCATTATAGCGACGAGCGTTCAGCCGTTTCTAGAAAGATTAGTGTATCAGATGGAATTTATCAGACAGTAGGAAGTAGAATGACTTTATACATAAAATAACAATAAAAATACAATAGCAAAAATAACAATTTTGCCATTGTATTTTTTTTATAATTTAGCAAAATATTGCGTTGTAAACAATTTGTAACAATTTAGAAACATTTTTGTCATTTTTGTATAAAATTCATTGACTTTTTAGCATTTTCGTTATATCATATAGCTATTAAAAATGTGTTTTTAAAATCCTAAGGAGGAAAATTATGGGAGAAGTAATAGTTATAACATCAGGAAAAGGTGGAGTAGGAAAAACAACAACAACAGCAAATTTAGGTTCAAGCTTAGCATTAGAAGGAAAAAAAGTAGCATTAATCGATACAGACATAGGGCTACGTAACTTAGACGTTGTAATGGGGCTAGAAAATAGAATAGTATATGACATAGTAGATGTTGTAGAAGAAAAATGCAAACTAAGACAAGCCTTAATAAAAGACAAAAGATTTAAAGAATTATACCTACTACCAGCAGCCCAAACAAGAGATAAAAGCGCAGTAAACGAAGAACAAATGAGAAATCTAGTAGAAAAATTAAAAGCAGAATTTGACTACATCTTAATAGACTGTCCAGCAGGAATAGAACAAGGATTTAAAAATGCAATAGCAGGAGCGGACAGAGCAATAGTAGTAACAACAGCTGAAATATCAGCAATAAGAGATGCAGATAGAATAATAGGACTACTAGAATCATCAGAAATAAAAAATCCAGAATTAGTAATAAACAGAATAAGACCAAACATGGTAAGAAAAGGTGAAATGATGGACGTAGATGACATCGTAGACCTTTTATCAATAGATTTAATAGGTGTAGTACCAGATGATGAATACATAATAACACAAACAAACAAAGGTGAACCTGTTATTCAAAACAAAAAAGCACCATCTGGAAAAGCCTATATAGAAATAGCAAAAAGAGTATTAGGTGAAAAAATAGAAGTAACAATACCAGGTCAAGAAAAAGGATTTTTTGCAAAAATAAAAAGACTATTCAAAAAATAGAACAAATGAAATAGCTAAACAATACAAAATGGGGGTAAGTAAAAATAATGTTTGATAACATAATGAATTTATTTAAAAAATGGAACAAAAATAATACAATAGCAGCTGCAAGCAATACAAAATCTAAGGAAGCTGCAAAAGAAAGATTACATCTAGTGTTAATGCAAGATAGAGCAAATGTTTCAGCAGACTTTTTAGAATTGATGAAACAAGAAATAATAGATGTAATAAAAAAATACATAGATGTTGATGAAAGCGCAATAGATGTTAGATTAACAAACAAAGGAAACGGCGATGGAACAAATGGAGCACCAGCATTATATGCTAATATTCCCATTTTAAATATAAAACATGAAACAGGAAATGTTATAGCTGAAAAACAGGAAGAGAAAAAAGAAGAAAGCAAAAAAAAGGAAAAAATAGAAGAACCTAAAACAGAAAAAGCGAAAACAAAAAAAGAAAGTAATGAAGTAAAAAAAGCAAAAAACGAAAACACTAAAAAAGCGGAAAAAGAAAATAAAGAAGAGCAAACCAAATCAGAGACTTCAAAAGATATAAAACAAGAGGAAAAGAAAGAAAAAAGCGAAACAAAAAAAGTAAAAGAAAATAAAAAAGAAGAAAAGAAGGATGTTAAAATAGAAAAAGAAAATTCAAATGAGAAAAATAACTCAGAAAATTAATTAGGAAAAAGAGTGGTTTGATGAGAAAAAGAGAATTGAAAAATGTAGAGTGGAGTTTATTAATAGTTGCAATAATCTTATGTGTAATAGGATTAGTTGCGCTATTTTCTGCTACTCAGGAAACAGAACATGATGAATTTAATAAACAAATAATATGGTTAGTAGTAAGCTTAGTAATAATGGTAATAACAATGATGATAGATTATCAATTTCTAGTAAAAATATCGCCAGGAATATATGGGTTATTTATAATTTTGCTGGTGGGAGTACTATTTACATCACCAGTAAATGGAGCAAGAAGCTGGTTTGATATAGGAGCATTTTCATTTCAACCAGGAGAATTTGCTAAAGTATTTGTGATTTTAGCAATAGTATATGCAATAAACAAAATACAACAAAGAGACAAAGCAGAGATAAATAGACCTACAAGACTATTAATAATTCTAGCAATATTAGCGGTACCAGTATTATTAATAATAAAACAACCAGACTATGGAACTGCAGCAGCGTTCTTGGTAGCAATAGTTATGATGTTATTAGCAGCAGGTATAGATAAAAAATATATAATTATAACAGCAATTGTAGCAATAGTATCAATACCATTATTATATAATTTCGTATTACCAGAACATGCTAAAAAAAGAATAGATATATTCTTAAATCCAGAATCAGATCCTAGAGGTTCAGGATATAACATAATACAATCAAAACTTGCTATAGGTGCAGGTGGACTTACAGGAATGGGACTATTAAAAGGAAATCAAACACAGTTAGGTTTCTTATATCCAAAAACAACAGACTTTATATATGCAGTAATAAGCGAAGAAATGGGATTTATAGTAGCTGGAGCAATAATAATAATGTATGTGTTTCTGGTTACAAAATGCTTGTATATAGCAAAAACGGCAAAAGATGAAGAAGGAACGCTAATTGCCACTGGAATTGCAGGAATATTTCTATTCCATATGGTAGAAAACATAGGAATGGTAATGGGATTATTACCTATAACAGGAGTTCCACTTCCATTTATAAGTTATGGAGGAAGTTCGTTAATAACAAACTTTATATGTATAGGATTATTGCTAAATATAAGTAGTAAACGACAAAAAACAATATTTGTAAAATAGGAAGAAAAATATGTATTTAAAAAAATTGAAAATAGGAAATGTAGAATTAGAAAATAATTTAATACTAGCTCCTATGGCAGGTGTAACAAACCTGCCTTTTAGAATTGTATGTAAAGAATTTGGGCCAGGACTTGTATGTACAGAAATGGCAAGTTCAAGAGCAATGTTTCATAATGATCAAAAAACAAAAAGATTATTTAATACCGAAGGGGAAAAAAGACCAATAAGCTTTCAAATATTTGGTAGTGATGAAGAAACAATGGCATATGCAGCAAAATATGTAAGCGGATTTGCAGATATTATAGATATAAACATGGGATGCCCAGCTCCAAAAGTTGTAAAAAATGGAGATGGAAGTAAATTACTATTGGATTTAGAACAAGCAGAAAAAGTAATAAAAGCAGTTGTAGAAAACTCTAAAGTTCCAGTAACACTAAAAATAAGAAAAGGTTGGGACAAAGAAAATATTGTTGCAACTGAAATTGCTAAAATAGCAGAAAATGCTGGAATATCTGCAATAACAGTACATGGAAGAACAAGAAGCGAATTTTACTCTGGAAAAGCAGATTTAGAAATAATAAAGAAAGTAAAAGAAACGGTAAAAATACCAGTAATAGGTAATGGAGATATAGTAGATGAAGAATCTGCATATAGCATGTTCGAAAAAACAAATGTAGATGGAATAATGATAGGAAGAGGCTCATTTGGTAATCCATGGATATTTAGAAATATAAAACATTATTTAGAAACAGGAGAAAAATTGCCAGCACCATCAAATGAAGAAAAACTTGAAATTATGAAAAAACATATAAACTTAGCAGTGGAAGAAAAAGGAGAAATAGCTGTAAAAGAATTAAGAAAACATATTGCCTGGTATACAAAAAACTTAAAAAATTCCAGTGAGTTTAGAAGTAAAATAAATACAATAGAAACAAAGGAAGAATTACTAGAAATGTTAGAAGCATATTTTAAAACTCTATAGAATAAAAATGTAGTGGATAAAAAATCCACTATTTTTTATTTAGGGGGAGTTTAAGTTGAAAAATAAAAAAATACTCATATTAGCTATAATTTTAGTGATAATAATAATGATAGTAATTTTTATATTTTTTAAAAATAATACGGCTAAAAGTTTCAAAATTGGAAATAATACAAGTAGTCAAGAAATTGTTGATCATATTTTAAATATAAAATCATATGAAACGGTAGTAGATGTAGAAACTAAAAGTAACAAAAATGAAAACAAATATGTAATAAAACAGAGTTATAATGGAGAAGATGAAAATTTACAAGAAATATTAGAGCCATCAAACATAGAAGGCGTAAAAATAGTAAGAAGTGGAAAAACACTAAAATTAGAAAATACTAATTTGAAACTAACATCAATATTTGAAAATTATGACTATTTATCTCAAAATTGCTTAGATTTAAGTAGTTTTATAGATGAATATAAAAATGATGTTAATTCAAAATGGGAAGAAAAAAATGGTGAAATTATAATGAAAACAAATTTATCAAAAGATATGAAAAAAGAGTTGTACATAAGTAAAGAAAATGGCAAGCCATTAAAAATGAATATAGAGGATACTAACAAAAAAACAGCTATTTACATATTATATAGAGAAGTAAATGTAAATAGTTAAAAGGATTTCTTTACTTCAAAAATATTTAAAGTAACAAAAAAACATACTTGACAATCTAGTAATATTAGGAGTGAAGAATATGCAAATAAAAAGAGGAGATATGTTTTATGCAGATTTAAGTCCTGTAGTTGGTTCAGAACAAGGTGGAATAAGACCAGTTATTATTATTCAAAATGATGTCGGAAATAAATATAGTCCAACAGTTATAGCAGCTGCAATAACTTCACAAACAGGAAAAACAAAATTACCAACACATATAGAAATAAATTCTTCTTCAAGCGGACTAAAAAATAATTCAGTAGTGTTAGCAGAACAAATAAGAACAATAGATAAAAGTAGATTAAAAGAAAGAATAGGTCACATTGATGATGAAAATGTTATCCATAAAATAAATGATGCATTAGGTGTGAGTTTCGGATTAGAGAATTAAAATAAAAGTGAAATGCAACTAGGGCATTTCACTTTTTGCTATACTTTTAGTTTTTTTATAATCTTAATTTCTTTATACAAATTATCAATAATGGCTTTTCTAGCATTATAAGCATCTTGATATTCATTATAAATATTCATATAATTTTCAATCGTTTCACCATCTCTTAGTAATACTTTCATACCTTCTAAATAATAATTTTTATCTTTTTCTTTTTTAGCTTTTTCCATATATTCTCTATAACTTTCAATTTGCTTAAATCTGCTAAGTTCAGAAGAAAGGTTGTCAATATAGCTTCCAGTTAAATAAATTTCGTATTCAATATCTTCAATAACAATTTTTATTAACTTTTTAACAATTTTAGGATTGTTTTTACCATTTTGAGCATTTTCAATTAATATCTTTAATGTATCAGAAATTCCTATATGTGATTTGTATTGTCTTTTGCTTACAATAGCATCATATTCATCAGCAACACGAATTATTTGAGCCTCATAAGGTATATCACTTTTAGATAATCCTTGTGGGTAACCGTGAACCATTTAATGCTTCATGATGATAATATGGTCCAGCTGCATATGGCCTTAATTTTAAATCTTCCATACACATTTTATAACCAATAGTTGTATGAGTTTTCATTTTTTCATATTCTTCATCAGTCAATTTCCCAGGTTTTTGTAAAATCTCTGGTGGGATAAAAAGTTTACCTATATCATGCAAATATCCACATATTGTGCAATATTCTGTAAAGTTTTTTGAACAATGCAATTTTTGGCACAATCTGCATGTTAAATCTCCAACGTTTTCACAATGCTTTCTTGTAAAAACATCTAATCTATCTAACATGTTTAATTGGTATTTCATTGTTGAATCTAGATTATATGATTTTAAACTTGTTTTATCATAAAAGTCAAAAGTGCTACTATCCATAAATTTGATTCTCCTTATTCTTTAGTTAAAACTTAAAAATATGATAGCATTAAAAAATATAAAATTCAAGTGTTTGACAATATTAAATTTCGGTCTAGCTTAAATGCTAAGAAGGAAAGGCAAAGTTTTAAGAATTTATTATGAAATTTATCTATAAGTAAATATTGCATTAAATGATATTGTAGATTAAAAATAAAGCTGTTAGACTATAGTTGCAAATTTGTAAATTGTTCATATATGAATCTTAAAAATTAAATCAAAGGCCGATTCGGGCAAAAATTCAACAAAATTAGAAAAATAAAAAATTGGAAATGAATAAATAATGAAGGAATAAAAATGTTGTCAAAAAAATGCTAAAAAATAATGCAGATGAAGAATTTATAAAAAAGTTACAAAAATATCAAATCAAGAATTAAAAGAAATAAAATTAGCAATGTAGTAGGAAAAAACAAAAAATAATTTGAAAAATAGGTAAAAATGTGCTATTATATAATAGCACATTAATTATGCAAACAATAGTAATATGATAAAAAATAGAAAGGAGAATATGCTTACCAATATAAGCATATAAGTAAAAAATGTATAGAACAAAAAATTGTGGTGAACTAAACATAAAAAATGTTGGAGAAACAGTAGAACTAGCAGGTTGGATTCAAAAAATAAGAAACTTAGGTGGAATGATATTTATAGACCTTAGAGATGAATTTGGAATAACTCAAATAGTATTAAATGATGAAAAATTACAAGAAGAAGCAAAAGAATTAAACAGTGAAACTTGTATCCACATAGAAGGAAAAATTGTGGAAAGAAGCAACAAAAATAAAAAAATATCAACAGGGGAAATAGAAGTAGTTGCAAGCAAAATAGAAGTTTTAGGAAAATGTAAAAATGTACTTCCATTTGAAATAAATACAGATCAAGAAGTAAGAGAAGACCTAAGATTAGAATATAGATTTTTAGACTTAAGAAATGAAAAATTACATAACAATATTTTGCTTCGTTCAAAAATATTAAAAACATTAAGAGACAAAATGGATGAATTAGGATTTACAGAAATTCAAACTCCAATACTTGCAAACTCATCACCAGAAGGTGCAAGAGATTATTTAGTACCAAGTAGACTAAATCCTGGGGAATTTTATGCGCTTCCACAAGCACCACAACAATTTAAACAATTACTTATGGTATCAGGATTTAATAAATACTATCAAATAGCACCATGTTTTAGAGATGAAGATCCAAGAGCAGATAGAGCACCAGGAGAATTTTACCAACTAGACTATGAAATGAGTTTTGCAACACAAGAAGATGTATTTAAAATAATGGAAGAAGTTGTGCCATATACATTTAAAAAATTCACAAATTGGGAAGTTGATGAGGGGCCATTTATACGTATTCCATATAAAGAAGCAATGGAAAAATACGGAATAGATAAGCCAGATCTAAGAAATCCATTAATTATCCAAGATGTAACTAAAGTATTTGAAAACTCAGACTTTAAAGCATTTGCTGGAAAAACAATAAAAGCAATAGTTGTGCCAAATGGTGCAGAACAAGGAAGAAAATTCTTTGATAAAATGACTGAATTTGCATTAACAGAAGAAGTAGGAGCTAAGGGTTTAGCTTGGGTTAAAATAGAAAAAGATGGAGCACTAGCAGGTGGAATTTCAAAATTCATAACAGAAGAAATGAAAGAAATTTTAGAAAAAGAATATAATGCAAAAGAAAATTCAAGTATATTCTTTATAGCAGATGAATTTACAAAAGCACAGAAAATTGCAGGATTAATAAGAATTGAATTAGGTAAAAGACTAGATTTATTAGAAAAAAATGTATATAGATTCTGTTACATAGTAGATTTTCCTATGTATGAATTATCTGATGAGGGAACAATAGATTTTAGTCATAACCCATTCTCAATGCCACAAGGAGGACTTGAAGCATTAGAAACAAAAGATCCGTTAGACATATTAGCATATCAATATGACTTAGTATGTAATGGATATGAAATGGCATCAGGAGCTGTAAGAAATCACAATCCAGAAATAATGGTAAAAGCATTTGAAATAGCTGGATATACGGAAGAAGATGTAAAAGAAAGATTTGGAGCATTATATAATGCATTTCAATATGGAACACCACCACATGCAGGTGCTGCACCAGGTGTAGATAGAATGGTAATGCTAATAGCAGATTCAACAAATATAAGAGAAATAATAGCATTTCCTAAAAACAAAAGAGCAAGAGACTTGCTTATGAGAGCACCATCAGTAGTATCTGAAAAACAATTGGAAGATGTTCATATACAATTAAGAAATGAGGATAAATAAATATGGAATTTAGATATACACCAGATGGAAGAGTATGTTCACAAGAAATGATTATAGAAATAAATGATAATAAAATAGAAAAAGTAACAATTGTTGGAGGTTGTCCAGGTAATACAGTTGGAGTTTCACATTTAATAGTTGGAATGACTGTTGATGAAGCAATAGAAAAAATAAAAGGAATTCCATGTGGGGCAAGAGGAACATCATGTCCAGATCAATTATCAAAAGCTTTGGAAGAGGCCAAAAAAGCAAATGTTAATAAATAACTAAATATAAAGAAAGACTAGGAAAATAAATTTTGAAAAAACCTTGTATAAAGGACCTAATTATGATATAAATAACTATATAAATAGTGCTAATAGAAAGGCGGAGTTTTTTGTGGGAGAAGAACTTGAAAAAGATGCAAAAACAATATTAATTGTTGATGATGAACAACCAATAGTAGACATATTGGTATATAACTTAAGAAAAGAAGGATATAACACAATAGAAGCAGGAGATGGATTAACTGCAATAGATATGGCATTAGAACAAAAACCAGACTTGATTTTATTAGATATAATGTTGCCAAAATTAGATGGTTTATCAGTATGTAAAAGAATAAAAAACTCTTTGAATGTACCAATACTTATGCTAACAGCAAAAGATGGTGAAATAGATAAAATTTTAGGACTAGAGCTAGGTGCAGATGATTATATAACAAAGCCGTTTAGTGTAAGAGAATTAGTAGCAAGAGTAAAAGCTAATTTAAGAAAAGTGGAAGCAGTTTCAAATAGTCAGATTATGGAAGAACAAAAACAAGATAAGAAGAAAGAAAGTAAAATAATTGTAGGGGACCTAGAGCTAGATTTAGATAAATTTGAAGTAAAAGTTAGGGGAGAAGTAATGGATTTAACATTAAGAGAATTCGAAGTGCTAAAATTCTTAGCTTCTCAACCAGAGCAAGTAGTAACAAGAGAAACATTGCTTGAAAAAGTATGGGGTTACGAATATTTTGGAGACATAAGAACAGTTGATGTAACAGTTAGAAGAATAAGAGAAAAGATAGAAAAAGACACATCAGCACCAAAAATACTAATAACCAAAAGAGGTGTAGGTTATTATATAGCATCAAAATAGAGTAGCAATACTCTATTTTTGCTTTAATTGTAACAAAAATTAAAATAAAAGTAGATGGATAAAAGGTGAAAAAATGGAAAGAACAAAAACAAGAAAAATAATGGTAGGAAATGTACAAATAGGCGGGCAAAATAAAGTTGTAATACAATCAATGTGTAACACAAAAACAAAAGATGTAGATGCAACAGTAAAACAAATACTTGACTTAGAAAAAGCAGGTTGTGAAATAATAAGAGTAGCATGTTTAGATATGGAAGATGCAAAGGCAATAAAAGAAATAAAAAAACAAATTCATATTCCAATAGTTGCAGATATACATTTTGACTACAAAATAGCATTAGAAGCAATAAAAGCAGGGGTAGATAAAGTTAGAATAAATCCAGGAAATATAGGTGCAAAAGAAAATGTAAAAGCAGTTGTTGATAAATGTAAAGAAAATAAAATTCCAATTAGAATAGGAGTAAATGCTGGCTCATTAGAAAAAGATTTGCTAGAACAATATGGAAAACCAACTGCAAAAGCAATGGTTGAAAGTGCAAGAAGACATATAAATATATTAGAAGAATTAGACTTTCATGATTATGCATTATCTTTAAAAGCATCAAATTTAGATTTATGTATTGGAAGTTATGAAGAAGCTGCAAAAGAGTTTGACTGCCCATTACATTTAGGAATAACAGAAAGTGGTACAGAATTTAGTGGCACAATAAAATCAAGTATTGGACTTGGATATATGCTAAGACAAGGAATTGGAGACACAATGAGAGTGTCATTATCAGATGACCCTGTAAAAGAAATAAAAGTTGCAAAGGAAATATTAAAGGACTGTAACTTATATAAAAATGTACCAACATTAGTAGCATGTCCAACATGTGGAAGAACACAAATAGATTTGATACCTATTGCTAAAAAAGTAGAAGAATTTTTACAAACAATAGACTCAGATATAACTGTTGCTGTTATGGGATGTGCAGTAAATGGACCAGGAGAAGCAAGAGAAGCAGATATAGGAATAGCTGGTGGAATAAAAGAAGGTTTATTATTTAAAAAAGGTGAAATTGTAAGAAAAATACCACAAGAAAAAATAGTAGAAGAATTACAAAAAGAGATATTAGAAATGATAAAAAAATAGGAGGAATATGTATGCCATCTTGGGGAATACATTTAGAAATAGCTAATAGAGTATATAAAAAACTTGAAAATGTAAATAAAAATTTATTCATGTTTGGAAATGTAATGCCAGACATAAATAATAGGTATGTAATAAAAGATGTAAACAAAATAATATCACATAAAATAACGCATTATGATGGAGAAAAAGACTTCAAGGGATATAAAAGATTTTATATAAAATATGCGAAATATATGCAAAATCCAATATTTTTAGGAAGTTTAACACATTTAATGGCAGACTATTATTATAATAATATAACATATACAAAAAAAGCTATTTGGGACAAAGAAAGAAAAAATGTAATAGGTGTTAAATTAGCAGATGCTGCACAATTAAAATGTGATAAAGAAAAAGTAAGAAAAATGAAGGTTCATGATTTTAGAATTTTTGCCGATTTTTCATACAAGAATAGTAATTTTGAAAAATTACTATATGATTCTAAAATGATATCTTCAGATGGAATAATAAAAGAATTTGAAATTACAGATATAGACGCAAAAAATACAATTGAATATCTTAACAGCTATATAGAAAACAAAAAAAGCATAATTGATGAAAATGATAAAAAAGAATATATTATATTTTCTCAAGATGAAATGGAAGAAATAGCAAATGAATGTGTAGAATATATTTTGAGATTTCTAGATAAAATACAAAAAATAAAAATAGGAAAAACAGCAGGATTTTGTTATGGAGTAAAAAGAGCTATTGAAGGGGCAGAAAATGAAGTAAAACAAAATATGTCAAAAGATATATATTGCTTAGGAGAAATAGTTCATAATAAACAAGTGGTAGAGAACTTAGAAAAACAAGGAATAAAATTCATAGAAGATATTTCAGAAGCCAAAGACATGGCTATAATAAGAGCACATGGGATACCAAAAGAAGTAGAAGAAGAAGCTAAAAAAAGAAAAATAGCTTTAAAAGATTACACATGTCCAAATGTATTAAAAATACACGAAATAGCAGATGAATATGCGAAAAATGGATATTTTGTATTTTTATGTGGTAGTAAAAAACATCCAGAAAACATTGGAACAATAAGTCATTGCAAAGAAAACTCATATATAATAGAAAATGAAAATGAAGTAATAAAAGCGCTAGAAGCATTTGAAAAGACAAATATGAAAAAACTTTTAGTTATATCACAAACAACATATAGTTTGGAAAAATTTTATATTATAGAAGAAATAATAGGAAATGAATTGCCAAAAGATGTTGAATTAGTAGTAAAAAATACAATATGTAAAGCAACAGAAGTAAGACAAAAAGAAACAGAAGAAATAGCTCAAGATGTGGATTGCATGATTATAATTGGCGGAAAAAATAGTTCAAATACTAAGAAATTATATGAAATAGCAAAAAGCAATACTTCAAAAGCTATATCAATTGAGAATTATCAAGAATTAGAAATCGAAAAAATTCCTGATGATGTTAAAATTGGGATAATGGCAGGTGCTTCAACACCACAAGAAAGTATAGAAAAAGTAATAGAGAAAATAATAAAACAGTTCTAAATTGAACTGCTTTATTTATTTTTATTAAAAAGATATAATATAAGATTTAAATGCAATGTCGAATGTGCATGAAGAAATTTTAGAAATTCTTATGAAGTTTTATGGAAAGAGTTCACTTTTAGTGGAATGGTGCCATAAAACAAATTAGAATTTCTTAAATTTCGTAATAAACCGAGACATGTAATGCAAATCTTATATTATATCTTTAATTTATATAAAAATTTAACTATTTTAATGGGCATCTGTTAAATTTTGTTTTAAAGTAACTTTTATAATTGTTCCTTCAGGCACTTGTTCATCTTTTGCCGAATCTTGTGTAGTAACTACTCCGGCTACCTTCAATGCTAATATTTAAGTTCTTATTTTTCAAAACGCTAGTAGCTTGTGAAGCATTCATTCCTTTTAAATCAGGAACAGTTGCAGATGTTGCAACATCGCTGCCTTCACCATAAATAACTATTATAGAATTTTTAGCAAGTGAAGAACCAGGTTTTGGTGTTTGATCAGCTACTAATGTATTGTTTGCATCACCTTTAACATATGTTTTTACTGTAAATCCAGCATTTTTCAATGTCTTTTCAGCTTCAGCTACTGTTTTATTTTTAACATCAGGAACTGTAATGTTAGAAGAAGAATCACTTGAAGAAGAATCTTCAGTAGATGGAATACCTAAATAAGGTAAAATTTCTGATAACATTTGAGAAACGACAGGTCCAGCTAATTGTCCACCTTGGTGATTATCTTTTGGTGGGTCATATAATGTTAATAATAAAACAACTTGAGTGTCTTCAACAGGTGAAATTGCTACATATGAAGCAACATAACCTTCATCTAATTTGTTATAAGTTGGTTCAGAAGTACCAGTTTTACCACCTATTGAGTATCCTGCAACAGCAGCATGTCTACCAGTACCTTGAGTTACAACAGATTCCATCATGGATTTTACTTCTTGAGAAGTTTGCTTAGAAATAACTTGTCTTACTTCTGTTGCTTGAACTTCTGTAACAGAGCCTGTATCAGTATTTGTAATTTCCTTAACAATTCTTGGTTTCATAAGTTTTCCATCATTAGCGACACATGAAATAGCAGTTATCATTTGAAGTGGTGTAACATTTAATCTTTGACCAAAAGACATAGTTGCAAGTTCTACAGGTCCTACTTTATCAATATTTTGGAATATACTACTTTGTTCTCCATATAATCCTGAATTAGTAGAATCAAATAATCCAAAAGCTTCATAATATTTATATAAAGTTTGAATACCAATTCTTTTTCCTAATTGCATAAATGCAGGGTTACAAGAATTCATAAGAGCTTGTCTTAAAGTTTGTACACCATGTGGTTGAGCTCTCCAACAAGCGATTCTAAGTGGTGTAGAACTAGATGCATCTTCAAATTCTTCATATCCTTTACAAACAAAATCACCAGCTTTATCTGTTGTGGTAATATTTTCTTCTAGAGCAACAGATGATGTAATAACTTTAAAAACAGAACCAGGTTCATATGTTTCAGCAACAGATTTATTTGACCACATTTTATATAATGCGGTACTCTTTTCAGAATCTGAAAGAGAATTGTAAGTTTCAGCAATAGTACTGTTTGGAGTATAAGGTGAATTTAAGTCATAATTTGGGTATGTAGCCATTGCTAAAATGTCGCCATTTTTAGGGTTCATAACAATAACGTTTCCACCTTTTTTACAATTGTTATCATCAACAGCTTGTCTTAGATATTTTTCAACAATTGTCTGAATATTTAAATCTATTGTAAGCGTTAGATCACTACCATTTTCAGCTGAAATGTAAGTTTCTTCTGCGTTTGGAATTTCTTGTTGGTTACTTGCTTTTGAACTTACAATTTTACCAGGAGTACCTGTTAAAACAGATTCCCATTTAGATTCGATACCACTTAAACCTTGATTATCACTGCCACAAAAACCGATAACTTGTGAAGCAACAGTGCTATAAGGATAATATCTTTTTGTATCTTCATCAATATTAATTCCTGTAGATATTTTATTTTTATTCATCCATTCTTTTAATTTATCAACTTTTTCTTGTTCAACCTTTTTAGCAATTGTTTCAACTTGTGCAGAACTGTTAAGCTTTTCTAAAGTTTCATTATAGTCTAATTCAAAGATTTCAGAAAATGTTTTTGCTAGTTTTTCTTTTAATGCTTTTGTATCTTCATCAGAATCTTTTTTTATTTTTTGTGGATTTATCGTAATAGTATCAACTTGAGCACTGATTGCTAAAGCTTTTCCAGTTGAGTCGTATATGTTTCCACGTTTAGGACTTATAATTTGATTAATTGTTTGCTGATTATAAGCTTGTTCTTTTAAATAATTTCCTTGTACAAATTGTAAAAATCCAATTCTTCCAATAAGCAAAACAAAAATTATTAAAACTACAATTAAAGAAACTCGCAGTTTTTTAGTGTGCACCAAGTTTT
>OLNW01000996.1_pt1 | contig 30182 bp, 26 predicted proteins | sample 1672121 | NCBI WGS metagenome assembly OLNW01 (sample SAMEA3136648, study PRJEB25190) | human gut metagenome
TGGCGCAGCAGGAGGATCCGACGAATGTTCTGCTGATGCATGCTGCAGGGGCGAACGTGTCCGGACAGGTGGCATCGGTCATCGCAGGCGGTCTTGTGATAAAGCTGGTGACGGCATTCCTGTGATGCATATGGGTGTATAAAGGTTCGGGAAAATATGAGTCAAAGAAGTGAAAAAGCAAGAGATGCGAGAAACATCAGAAGGGAGAAGCGATGAGTGATATTCAGATTGCACTGATTATTATGGTAAAGGGAATGGCAGGAATTTTTGCAGTAACGCTGGTGATTTTATTGCTTGTATGGTTGCTGGGAAGGATTGGAACGCGAAACAGCTCAGAAAACCCAAAGCAATGAAATAAATCAGGCAGTTGCGAAACGGTCGGAATGTGGTAAAATAAAATCATGTGACTGTGCAGGGGGCAGCGTAGAATCACATCTATGCTGCCGTTTTGCTGTTTGTTTTTACACGGGAAAGCTTTTGCAAGGGCTGTAAATGATAGGAGAGAATATGATTTATACTGTACCGGAATATTATAATCAGTTTCAATGTCTGGCATCTGCCTGTCCGGCGACATGCTGTGCAGGATGGCAGATCGTGATTGATGAGAAGACACAGGAAAAGTACCGCAATTATAAAGGAAGCTTTGGCAACCGACTGAAAAATTCAATCGACTGGAAGGATGGTACCTTTCAGCAGTACCATGGCCGGTGTGCATTTTTAAATGAGGAGAATTTGTGCGACATCCATATAGAGGCGGGACATGATGCGCTGTGCCGTACATGCAGACGGTATCCAAAGCATGTCGAAGTCTATGAGAATGAGAGGGAGGTTTCACTTTCCCTGTCGTGCCCGGCGGCTGCGAGACTGATAATGGGACAAAAACAGCCGTGCAGATTTCGAAGTATCGAGAAGAGCGGCGAGGAGTCGGAGAAGGATTTTGACGAGTTTTTGTATTCGGCACTGCAGGACTGCAGGAAGGTCATGCTGGAGCTGGTGCAGGATCGGAGCGTGTCCTTGCAGCTGCGCATGGCGAGGATTCTTGCATTGGCGCACGATGTGCAGAATCGGATCGAACGGAATCGTGTCTTTGAGGTGGAGACGGTGCTGGAGCGTTACCAGCGTCCGCAGGCAAGAGAGCTGCTGGATGCAAAGCTGTGCCGGTTTGCAGAGAATTCAAAGCAGCAGCGGGGGGCAAGAGCATGGCTGGAGGACTGGATTACGGTGCGCTGGAGAATGCTGGATCTGTTTCGGGAATTTGAGGTGCTCGATCCGCTTTGGACAGAGGATCTCCAGATGTATCGCAGGTGTCTGTATGAAAAAGGCTGTGCCACTTATTTGGATCAGGAACTGCAGTGGACAGAGAGGTCAGAGGAATGGGAAACAGAGTATGAGCAGATTCTGGTCTATTTCCTGTTTACTTATTTTTGTGGTGCCGTCTACGATGGAGATGTGATGCGCAAGGTGCAGATGGCGGTGGAGAGCGTGCTGATTTTATCGGAGCTTGGAATGGCCGCGTGGATGCAGGAGGGGACGCTGCCGACGTTTGAGGATCGGATGAGACTGGCATGGAGGTATTCACGCGAGCTGGAGCATTCGGATCCGAATCTTGCCGCGATGGAGCGGGTATTGGGTGAATGGCCGGAGTATGGATTTGAGCCGATGCTGCTGCAGCTGCTCGCACATGAACACAGATAAGTATTCCCCTGCTTCAAGTGCGAGTAGCGACTGCGTTCATGAGCAGGTAACGAAGCAGATTGCGATGGATACAGAAAACAGATACAGAAAAGCGAGGATATAATATGATACAGGCAATACTATGGGATGTGGACGGTACGCTTCTGGATTTTAAAAAATCAGAGGAGTACGGGATCCGTGCCTGCATGAAGGAAATTGGTTTTGATGACGTGGATGAGGAAATGCTGACACGATATGAAAAAATTAACCGAAGCTACTGGGAAGCGCTGGAGCGTGGCGAGATCACGAAGCAGGAGGTGCTGATCGGGCGGTTCAAAACTTTTTTTGCACAGGAGGGGATCTGCTGTCCGGATGTTGCGGCTTTCAATGATTCCTATCAGAGAAAACTCGGTGAAATCTTTTTTGAAAAGGAAAATTCGCTGGAGATCATCAGAAATCTCCATGGAAGAGTAAAGCAGTATGTCGTGACCAATGGAACGGTTGTGGCACAGCGGGCAAAGCTGGAAAAATCCGGCCTTGGCGCATATATGGACGGAGTGTTCATCTCTGATGAGATCGGGACGGAAAAGCCCGGGATCGGATTTTTCACACCGGTATTTGCAGCACTGCAGGGCATTGAGAAGAAGGACGTCCTGATTGTCGGAGACTCTCTGACAAGTGACATGCGCGGAGGCAACAACGCCGGATTTTGCTGCTGCTGGTACAATCCAAACAGGCTGAAAAATGAGACAGATGTGCGGGTGGATTGTGAGATACACAGCCTAAATGAGATTGAGGCTGTGCTGCGTGGGTTCTCGTTATGTGAGAGTGACAGCCAAGTCAGATTCGTGAATGCTGTATAATATTCAGAAGTTTACAGGGGTCATTCAATGCAAATACAATAAAATTTTACACACTTTTTACGACCCCTTTACAAACTTTACATTGGTATGTTATGCTATATATTGATGAAATTTGCGATTTTATAAACCAGATTCTTGCCTGAGGCGCTGTGGGAGCAGACGTGCGGCAGACAGAGAATCGCATACTCATGTAAGGAGGAAAGGGAAGAGGTTTCCCGAAAAAACAGCATATGGGGATTAATAGTATTATTGCATTGCTGGGCGGATTAGGCGCATTCCTGTTTGGTATGAAGTACATGGGAGAAGGCCTTGAGCTCGCAGCGGGTCCGAAAATGAAGGAGCTGCTCGAAAAGCTGACGCGCAACCGGATCATGGGCTTTTTGCTCGGTGCACTTGTTACTGTCGTTATTCAGTCTTCCTCGGCTACGACAGTCATGGTAATGGGATTTATCAATGCTGAGATCATGGACCTCGCGCAGGCGACCGGCGTTATCTTCGGAGCGAACATCGGTACGACCATCACAAGTATCCTGATCGCGCTGGACGTATCCGGCATCGCACCGATCTGTATCTGTATCGGCGCAGTGATGCTTTTGTATGCTAAGAAAAAGCGTAACCGTTATATCGGACAGGTTGTTCTTGGTTTTGGTATTCTGTTTCAGGGACTTCATACGATGAGCCAGGCGATGTCACCGCTGAAGGACTCACCGGGATTTCAGGAATTCATTCTGAATGCGAAGAACCCGCTACTTGGCTTTGTAGTCGGAGTCATCCTCTGTGCTGTGATTCAGAGCTCTTCGGCTGCTGTCGGTGTCTTGCAGGCTCTGGCCATGCAGGGACTGATGCCCTTGTATTTTGCGGCGTTTGTAGTCTGTGGTATCAATGTCGGATCTTCGACACCGCCGCTGCTCTCCGCACTGAATGCAAAGAACAATGCGAAGCGTGCTGCCTGCATTTATCTGATTTTCAACATTGTGGGTGCAATTTTATTTATTCCGCTTACGATCCTGTTCCCGATCACACAGATGATTGAGCGGGTGATTCCGGATCCGGTATTTCAGATCGCGGTCTACCATATCATCTTTAAGGTCGTAACTGGTGTGATCCTGCTTCCGCTTGTAAACGTTGTTGTAAAGTGGACATACCGGATTATTCCGAAGCAGGCGCACGAGAGTGCATTTCGTTTTGAATATATCGACCCGAATATGGTCGGATCTCCGGCAGTGCTTTCTCTGCAGGTCGGACGTGAGGTGGAGCGAATGTGCGACATGGTCCGTAAAAATGTATCCGATGCGGCGGAAGGCCTGATTCAAAATGACATCATGTCAGCAAATGTCATTCGCGAGCGGGAGCAGGTTATCGACTATTTGGCTTCCGAGATTACCGATTATCTGACGAAGGTAAATGCCCTGCAGCTGCCGCAGAGTGTTTCCAACTACATGGGATGTGTATTTCATGTCATCAATGATCTGGAACAGATCGGCGATCATGCGATCAAGATTCTTGTACAGACGGAGAAATGCGTGGAGATGGGGCAGGCCTATTCACAGGCCGCGCAGGATGAGCTGCGCCAGATTTATCAGATGGATATGGATCTGCTCGATAAGACGATGAAGCTGTTCCGCGGACAGCGCCCGACGCCGGAGGGCTGGCTGGATATGAAGCTGCAGGAGCGTACGATCATGAAGCTGGCTGTTAAGGCGCAGAGCAATCATATGGAACGTCTGCAGGAGAAGACCTGTACATTTGAGCAGGGACTGACATTTATTGAGTCGCTGAACAGTTTGATGCGAATTGTCAACCATGTGATGAATATCGCAGAGGCGAGCGGAAGTGAGCTTTTGCTGAACACAGCGAGAGAATAATGAAAATACGAAACACCCCCTGCGGGATATCCCACAGGGGGTGTTTTGCCGCACACACGGAGGTGCAGTCATTTCTTTTTCTTCATGAGCATCCGAATGCTCTTTAGTCTCGGAAGAAAATACCAAAGTGCAATCGGCGCAGCGATCAGTGCGAAGATGCAACGCCCCCAGAAAGGGAACCGGAAGGTAGCCATCGTTGCGATGCATATGATGAAGTAGGCACAGGAGATGCAAAGCGTTGTGGAGAGCGGGATGATCTGTGTGCCGGTCAGGCGCTTTTCCATGAAGGCCTGCATGATCATCAGTACCAAGTAGGAGAAGGCCGTCGTGTAGGCAGCAGCCTGGTAGCCAAAGGCGCGGATGCCGACATAGTTCAGGAACACATTCAGGAACATGACGGATACGGTCGAGATCGCCACGAATTTCGTCTTTTTGTGGAAATTCTGGATCGCGGTATAGCTGTAGCTGTAGAAGCGGAATAATGTGCCGGTCACCATCGGGGCGATGAGCCAGATGGCATCGGCATATTTTTTCCCGCCAAGGATCAGGATGATCTCCGGTGCGAAAAGTACGAGCACCCAGGAGATGACGCCGAAGCCGTGCATCAGGGTCGACCAGGAGCCGCGGATTTCGCCCGCTTCGTTGCGGGCAATTTTTTCGTACATCCACGGCAGCCAGGCATTCCAGACGGAATCCTCCAGAATCCAGATAATGTAGGAGACTGTCGTGGCGACCGCGAAGATGGATCCAGGAATATCACCGGTTATCCGCGTAACCATAAGTTTGTCCGCCTGATTCATGATCTGGATCGAGAGCACTTCCGGAATCAACGGAAGGCTGAAGCGGAGCGCATACTTCCAATAAGAGCGGTCGATGAGCTTTTTGCCCTGTACCGCCATTAAAATGGCGACGGTAAAGCCACCGATAGTCATCGGGATATAATAGCCTGCGATGCGCAGATACATCAGATCCGCTTCGTGCCCGGCGCGCTTGCCGAGCACGACAAGCAACACAGAGAGCAGGGTCGCCGGGATGACGGTGGCGGCAGTCAGGGTCGTGCTCGCCTTATAGCGCATCATTTGCTTTTCGCGGCGCTGCATGTAGAAAATGCTTGTGTGTGCATAAGTATACAGGAAAGCAATAAGGAGCATGAAATCATTCATGCCGCACAGCGCCTCTGCCTGTTTCCGGAAGATCAGAAAAATCACAAAGAAGATCGAGATGGACAGATATGAGAGGGTCTGGACACTCGAAACGTATTCATTGAACTTTTCCTTTACATCATACTTGGCACATTCGACGCTTCGCCACAGGCAGAGCGACATGACCGGTGCGAAGATCAGAAGCCAGGACTCGAAAATTTTGTACTGATTGTACTGCTCCTGTGAGAGCAGCCGGGTGAACACAGGTGTCATCAGGAAGGTGATACCGCGCACAAAAAGCTGACAGGCAATGTAGAAAATACCGGCCTTGAAGGCACGGCGGTTTAAGGAAGCGTCCTTTGTGGCGTCGGCCATATTACTTTCCTCCCTTTGCCGGAAGCTGGCAGACGAAGCAGCGCAGCTTGCCGTTCGGATCCGGCGGAATCACGTCAAGCCAGTCGATGCGCAGGCGGAACTCATCGCCGTAGATATCGTGCAGCTTATTCCGGAAAAATGCTTCGATCTCTTCCTTCGTGTAAGCAGTGTCCATCGGATCGCGCACGAGCTCCACGCGCATGTCGTGGTAGCTTTCCTGGGTAAAGCGGAACTGTGCGATGCCGGTGATGCCGTTCGTGATCTTCCGGAGCTCGAGCACGGAGGTCTCCTCGCCGTTTTCATGGCGCACCATGTCGTTTAAGCGTCCATGGATCTTTGTGACATAGCGGACGCCGTCTTTTACATAGGAGGAAGCGATGTCCCCGATATCATAATTGATCAGTGGAAAATCAGTCTTGAACAGCGGCGTGATGATGACGCGGCCATTGTTGGCAAGCTCATTTTTGTCATCATAAATGTTGACGACGTGTGTGTCATTGCAAATGTCATAGTAATCCTTGCCCGGCCGTTTGATGATGCAGCTGCCGGTCTCATCGCTGCCGTATGCGTCGACCAGACCCGGCCCGAATGTCTTTTCCAGCGTCATGCGTGTCATTTCATCGACCATCTCACTGACCGGGATGTACCATTTCGGCTGGCGGATTGTCAGATTGTGCTCCTGAGCATAGAGGGCGATGCGCACGATACAGTTCTTACGCAGACAAATCAGATCCGGATGATACTCGTTCAGCTCCCGGATCACATCCGGCATTCCTTCAGCCGTGCAGCGCGTCTCAGAGAGCTTGCGCCGCTGCAGGATGCCGAATTTCTGTAAAAAGGAGTCCTGCTGTTTTTTTTCTTTGCGGTAGCTTGACTCAAACGAGAGCATTTTGCCGAAAACCGGGTTGTAGCCGAAGCTCATCAGGATACGGATCCAGTTTGCATTGGTGCAGGCATGCTCACGCTGAGACTGATACAGAACGAGCGGGACACCGGTCGAGCCGCTCGTGCTCGTGGCATCCCAAGTATCGCGGGTATCCGGGTGTGTGTCGTAGAGCTCTTTCATCCACGCGCGCAGCTCTGCCTTGGTGAGCACCGGGAATTTCTGCAGGTCCTCGCTGCAGTGAAAATCGTCCGGGGTCAGATGGCAGGCGTCAAAGCGCTTCCGGTAGAATGGGATCTCATAGGCGCGTTTCATCAGCTTATGTACATTTTTATTCTGTTTTTGTTTGATTTTCTTACGGTCATCCGGAAAATGCTTTTCCAGGACGAACAGATAATATAAGGTAGACACATTGGTCAGCTTTTTTGCAATAGAGCTTCTCATGATAAATAAAATCTCCTTTTAAGTTCTCATTGCAGTATAGCAGAAAACAATTTGAGTGACAAGAAATTAGAATTATTTAAGAAAATTTCAGAATTTGCGGGGTTAAAAAAGAAATAGAGGTATGGTAGAATGGAGCCACATGGAACAAAAAGAACAATATCCGGAGAAACAGGAGCCGGAAATACACAATGAGGGTGGATACAGTGGAAAAAAAGGACGAAACATTACAGGAGACAGAGCAAAGAGAACTGCTGCTGCCGGCTGTGATTGAGGAAAAAAAGAACCGTGATCTGTGGACGACCTTGAAGACGATCCGACAGAAATTTGTGCGGCAAAAGCCCATTTCTGAGGAGTACCAGATCCCGGAATTTACTTCTCCGCTGGTGCGGGTGGAGGCATCACCCGAGCAGGGACTGACGAAGGAGCAGGTCGAAGACCGAATTGCGCGCGGAGCGGTGAATCATGCAGTGGAATCAGCGTCGAGGTCGAAAAAGGAGATCATCTGCAGCAATATTTTTACTTATTTTAATCTGATCTTTTTCATTATTGCGGTGCTGCTGATTGTGGTAGGTTCGTTCCGGGATCTGACCTTTTTGCCGGTCATCATTGCGAACACGGCGATAGGTATTTTTCAGGAGCTGCGCTCGAAGAAGGTACTCGATGAGCTGACGATCCTGAATGCGCCGAAGAATACGGTGCTGCGGGATGGCAAGGAAGAGACGGTACCGGCTGAGGAGCTCGTGCTGGATGATATCCTGCTCCTGAAGGCAGGCAGTCAGATTCCGGCAGATGCGACGGTCGTATCCGGAGAGGTGCTCGTCAATGAGGCACTGATCACCGGTGAGGCAGACCAGATCCAGAAGAAAAACGGCGATACTTTGCTGTCGGGCAGCTTTGTCGCATCCGGTGAATGCCGCGCAAGGATCGAGAAGGTAGGAAAGGATTCCTATGTTTCTCAGCTGACCTTAGAGGCAAAGGCAATGAACGATACGGAACTTTCCGAGATGATCCGGTCGCTGGACCGCCTCGTAAAAATCGTCGGATTTATCATTCTCCCGATCGGTATTGTGCTGTTCAGCCAGCAGCATTTTATCAACGGTGCGTCGATCCGCGACAGTGTGACTTCGACGGTCGCGGCAGTCATCGGAATGATTCCGGAAGGACTGTATCTGCTTGCAAGCGTGGCATTGGCAGTCAGTGTCATGCGTCTGGCTACGCAGAAGGTGCTCGTACACAATATGAAATGCATCGAGACACTGGCGCGTGTCGATGTGCTCTGTGTGGATAAGACCGGAACGATCACGGACAATACGATGAGTGTGAAGAAGGTCATCCCGTTTCGGGCAAAAGAGATGCCGGATGCAGAAGAGATGCTGGAGGCAGAAGAGATGCCGGATGCAAAAGAGATGCCGGATGCGGGAGAAGATGCCGCAGCAGACGAAAAACAGGCGGCTGTGTCAGAGGCATGTGGGGAAGCTGAGCCGGAGACCACCGAAGCCGAACAGGAAGCGCTGGAGCTTGCAATCGGCGATTTCGCAGCGGCGATGGCGACGGACAACATCACAATGAAGGCGATCAAGGATTATTTCCAGAAGCGCAGCGGAAAGCGCCCGGAGAAGGTATATTCCTTCTCATCGGCGACAAAATACAGCGGCGCGGTATTTGAGGATGCGAGCTATGTGCTCGGCGCGCCGGAATTTATTCTGCGCGACCAGTATGCCGCTTACAGCGAGCGGATCGAGTACTGGGGCAGACAGGGGTATCGTGTCCTTGTATTTGCAACGTATGAGGGTGTCCTGGACGGGGAGAAGCTCACCGCTGATGTTCGGCCGATGGGTATGATTCTGCTGGCAAATCCGATCCGGGAAAATGCGAAGGAAACATTTGCCTATTTTGCAGAGCAGGGCGTAAAGATCAAAGTTATCTCCGGAGACAATCCGGTCACGGTATCAGAGGTGGCAAAGGAGGCCGGTATCGAAGATGCAGAAGACTATGTGGATGCAAGTACGCTGACAGATGAAAAGGCATTGTTTGCAGCCGCAGAGCGGTATACGGTATTCGGACGCGTGACACCGGATCAGAAGCGTCAGCTTGTCAGCGCCATGAAAGGCCGTGGACATACGGTAGCGATGACAGGAGACGGCGTCAATGACGTGCTTGCATTGAAGGATGCGGACTGCAGCATTGCGATGGCATCCGGAAGTGATGCGGCTTCCCAGGTCGCACAGCTTGTGCTTCTGGAGTCAGATTTTTCCAAGATGCCGTCAGTGGTAGCGGAAGGACGCCGGGTGGTCAACAACATCGAGCGCACCGCAAGCCTTTTCCTTGTGAAAAATATTTTCTCCCTGTTTTTGTCGATTTTCTCGATTATTTTGATGGTAAATTATCCGCTGGAGCCGTCGCAGATTTCTCTAATCAGTATGTTTACGATCGGCATTCCGGCCTTTGTGATGTCCCTGGAGCGCAATACGGATCAGATTAAAGGACATTTCCTTAGCAATGTTCTGTTCAAGGCGCTGCCGGGTGGATTGACTGATTTTCTTGTTGTCAGCTCCCTTTACATGTTCTGTATGGAGTTTCAGGTCAGTGAGACAGATGTGTCGACGTCCTGTACGATCATCCTTGCGATTGTCGGTTTGATGATCCTGTACCAGATTGCATCGCCGATGACAAAGTACCACTGGATTCTCTGGTTTGGTATGGCGGCAGGCCTTCTGTACTGCATGATCTTTGTGAGCCGTATTTTTGCGATCACGAGTGTATCGAAGCAGAGTATGATGCTGCTGATCGTGTTTGCGATCGTCACGGAGCCGACCTTCCGTTATTTAAGTATCCTGATCAGGAAGCTGTCTGAATGGTATACACAGCATCGCCTGCGTCAGGCAGAAAAAGCGCAAAGAAGTCAGAATCTATAAAGCCCACAGTGAAATTTTTGTGGATTTTGTGATAAGATACTGGTATAATGAAAGACGAAACACTTATGAAAGATAAGGAGATCAGATATGAAGCGAGTTCTTTTAAAGCTGAGTGGTGAGGCGCTGGCCGGGGAAAAGAAGACCGGCTTTGATGAGCCGACGGTTATGAAGGTGGCAGAGCAGGTAAAGACATTGGTAGATCAGGGGATTGAAGTAGGGATTGTCATCGGTGGAGGCAACTTCTGGCGTGGACGTTCCAGTGAGAATATCGACCGCACAAAGGCGGACCAGATCGGAATGCTGGCGACCGTGATGAACTGCATTTATGTGTCGGAAATTTTCCGCGCAGCAGGGATGAAGACAGCAGTGATGACTCCGTTTGCATGTGGCGCATTTACAGAGCTTTTCTCAAAGGATCGCGTAAAGCAGTGCTTTGCAGAGCATACCGTTACATTCTTTGCGGGTGGTACCGGACATCCGTACTTCTCCACGGATACCGCGACGGTTTTGCGTGCGATTGAGATTGAGGCAGATGTGATTCTGCTTGCAAAGTCGATTGATGGCGTATATGACAGCGATCCGAAGGACAATCCGGCGGCGAAGAAGTATGATGAGATTTCCATTCAGGAGGTCATCGACAAGAAGCTTGGCGTTGTGGATATGACTGCGTCGATTCTGTGCATGGAGCAGAAGATGCCGATGCTCGTATTCGGACTGAACGGAGAGAACAGCATCGTCAATACTGTAAGCGGAACATTTAACGGGACGAGAGTGAACGTATAAAGGCAAATCAAGGAGGACAATAAAATGGATGAGAGAATCAAAGTATATGACGAGAAGATGACGAAGACGTTCAACAATCTTCTCAGTGAGTTTGCGACAATTCGTGCAGGACGTGCGAATCCGAGTATACTCAGTAAGATCCGTGTTGATTATTACGGCACACCGACTCCGCTGCAGCAGATCGGTAACATCACGGTTCCGGAGCCGAGAATCCTGCAGATTCAGCCGTGGGAGGCATCCATGGTAAAAGCAATCGAAAAGGCAATTCTGACCTCTGATATTGGAATCAACCCGTCGAATGACGGACGGATTATTCGTCTCGTATTCCCGGAGCTGACCGAGGAGCGCAGAAAAGATCTCGTAAAAGAGGTAAAGAAAAAAGGTGAGGCAGGCAAGGTAGCGATCCGCAACATCCGCAGAGATGCGAACGATTACCTGAAGAAGCTCGGCAAGACAGAGGTATCTGAGGATGAGATCAGTGATCTTGAGGATGCAATCCAGAAGATGACGGATAAGTACATCAAGGATATCGATAAAGCGACCGAAGAAAAGTCAAAAGAAATCCTTACGGTATAATCGTTTCACGGGATAGCATACAGGGGTATTACAGATGGAGTGCAGCTGTGATACCCCTGTTTTTACGGGAGGAAAAAGGATGAATATTCCAAATCATGTGGCCATCATTCTGGATGGAAATGGCAGATGGGCAAAGAGCAAGGGAATGCCGCGCAATTACGGACATGTAAGGGGAGCGCAGAACCTAGAGGTTATTTGCCGGGATGCCTATAATATGGGAATCAAATACCTGACGGTGTACCTGTTCTCCACGGAGAACTGGAAGCGCTCGCCGGATGAGGTCGATGCGCTGATGAAGCTGTTTCGCAGATATACAAAGACCTGTATCAGGACCGCGCGCGACAATAACATGAAAGTACGCGTGCTCGGTGATCCAACGGCGCTGGCGGACGACCTGCAGGAAAGCCTGAAAAAGCTGGTGGAGAGCTCGAAAGACAATACCGGGCTGAATTTTCAGATCGCGATCAACTATGGCAGCCGGGATGAGATCGTGCGGGCCATCCGAAAGGTGGCGGCAGATTGTGTGGATGGGCAGCTGAAGCCGGAGGAGATCACGGAGGAGCGCTTCTCGGGCTATCTGGATACTGCGGAGGTGCCGGATCCGGACCTTCTGATCCGTACAAGCGGCGAGCAGCGTCTTTCAAACTATCTGCTCTGGCAGCTGGCTTATACGGAGTTTTATTTTACCGAGGTACCGTGGCCGGCATTTACGAAAGAGGAGCTGGCGAAGGCGATTGAAAAATACAACAAAAGAGACCGCAGATATGGCGGTGTAAAGGAGGAATAAACGATGTTTCGGACGAGACTGATCAGCGGAATCGTGCTGGTGCTGATCGCGCTCGTGGTCATCATTACCGGAGGGCCGGTGCTGGCTGCGACGCTTTTTATCATATCGGAGATCGGAGTGTTTGAACTCTACCGTGTACTGAAGGTGCAGGATGCAGGATTTTCGCCGCTGGCTGCAGTCGGATATCTTGGGACAGCCGCCTACTATGCAATCGTATTTTTTGCCGGTTCTGCATATACTATGACAGTGCTTCTCGCGACGCTGATTCTGTGTATGGGGGTTTACGTGTTCACTTATCCTCGCTATCGGTCAGATCAGGTGACCGGTGCATTTTTCGGTGTGGTTTATGTGGCAGTCATGCTCTCCTGCATTTATGAGCTGCGGATTCTGGATAAGGGTGTCTATCTCGTATGGCTTGTATTTCTCGCTTCCTGGGGCTGCGATACCTGTGCCTACTGTGTCGGCAAGCTGATCGGCAAGCATAAGATGACGCCGAAGCTCAGTCCGAAAAAGTCGGTAGAAGGTGGGATCGGAGGTGTAGCGGGAGCTGCGCTTCTCGGGGCAGTGTATGGCCTGGCGATTGCCGGAAAGATGGGAGATGGCAGCCATATCGCATCTTTTGCGGTGATCTGTGCGGCGGGCGGACTGATCTCAATGGTCGGTGACCTTGCGGCATCTGCGATCAAGCGGAATCATGATATCAAAGATTACGGTCATCTGATTCCGGGACACGGCGGCATTCTGGATCGGTTTGACAGTGTGATTCTCATTGCGCCGGTTATCTACTACCTGGCGCTGGCACTTCTGTAAAAGCGCAGAAAGGATTGGAAACAAATGAAAACAATAGCAATTTTAGGTTCGACTGGGTCGATTGGTACACAGACGCTTGATGTCGTGCGGGCAAACGGAGATATTCAGGTGGCAGCGCTTGCGGCCGGAAAAAATATAAAGCTTCTGGAGCAGCAGATCCGGGAATTCCATCCGCGGCTGGCAGCAGTTGCAGATGAATCAGATGCAAAGGCTTTAAAGACAGCAGTAGCAGATATAGAGGTAGAGATTCTTTATGGAGAAGAGGGCCGGGAAGCGGTGGCTATCTGTGAGGAAGCAGAGATTCTGGTGACTGCGATCGTGGGGATGATCGGAATTCTGCCAACGATCCGTGCGATTGAGGCGGGAAAGGATATTGCACTCGCGAACAAGGAGACGCTCGTGACAGCGGGCCACATCATTATGCCGCTGGCTGCACGCTGCGGAGTAAAAATCCTTCCGGTAGACAGCGAGCACAGTGCCATCTTTCAGGCGCTTCAGGGCGAGGAACGCCGCAAGATCGATAAGATTCTGCTGACGGCCTCCGGCGGACCATTTCGTGGAAGAAAGGATCTGAAGGGGCTTCAGGTCGAGGATGCTTTAAAGCACCCGAACTGGTCTATGGGACAGAAGATCACGATCGATTCCGCTTCGATGGTAAATAAGGGACTTGAGGTAATGGAGGCGAAGTGGCTGTTCGGGACGGATCTTGACCAGATTCAGGTCGTGATCCAGCCGCAGAGTGTCATCCATTCCATGGTACAGTTTGTTGATGGGGCAGTGATCGCGCAGCTTGGCACGCCGGATATGAAGCTCCCGATTCAGTATGCACTGTATTATCCGGAACGGAGATATCTGGGCGGGGAGCGCCTGGATTTTGCAAAGCTTGGAAAGATAACCTTTGAAGATCCGGATCCGGAGACCTTCCTCGGCCTGAAGTATGCATTTTATGCGGCACGCATCGGAGGCTCCATGCCGACTGTGTTCAATGCGGCAAACGAGCGGGCCGTCAGCAAGTTCCTGAATCGGAAGATCGGCTTTACAGATATTTATGAGATCATCCGCTACTGCATGGATGCACATCAGACGATTGCGGATCCGGATATCCGGCAGATCCTGGATACTGAGCAGAGCGTATATGAGTTGATTGAGAGCAGGTGGTAGATTGAAAATTATCATTGCATTGCTGGTATTCAGCGTGATTATCATTTTTCATGAGCTTGGACATTTCCTGCTGGCAAAACGGGCAGGGGTGACCGTCACAGAGTTTTCCCTTGGCATGGGGCCACGTCTTTTGAGTTTCCAGGCGGGAGGTACGCGGTACTCATGGAAGCTGCTTCCGTTTGGCGGATCGTGCATGATGCTCGGCGAGGATGAGGGCGACGAGGGAGAGGGCACCTTCGGGAGTAAGTCTGTGTGGGCAAGGATGTCGATCATTGTGGCAGGGCCGCTGTTTAATTTCCTGCTTGCTTTTCTGATGGCACTCTTTATTGTCGGAAGTATCGGCTATGATGCGCCGATCCTGACCGGCGTCGCAGAAGGGACGCCGGCCGCGGATGCTGGACTGCAGGCAGGAGACCGAATCATAAAAATGAACGGCAGACATATCCGGCTGTGGCGACAGGTACAGAACTATTCCATGTTTCATTCCGGAGAGACCGTCGTGTTTGAGTATGAGCGGGACGGAAAACGGGCGGAGGTCACGGTGTCGCCGGTGCTTATCAATGGAAGCTACCGGTATGGGATCAGTGGCAATGTCAATGCGACGCGTCAGAAAACGAATGCGCTGCAGACATTGGAATACAGTGCCTATGAGGTTGGCTACTGGATCGAGACAACGGTATCGAGCCTGAAGCTGCTCGTACAGGGCGGCGTATCGATCAACGATATGTCTGGGCCGGTCGGTGTTGTGGATGCGATCGGAGAGACCTACGAGGAGAGCCGGTCGGACGGAGCCTTTTATGTATGGCTGAATCTGCTGAATGTTGCAATTCTTCTGTCAGCAAACCTGGGTGTTATGAATCTTCTGCCAATTCCGGCACTGGACGGAGGAAGACTTGTATTTCTGATTGTGGAGGCGATTCGGAAAAAGCGCATCGAGCCGGAGCTGGAGGCAAAGATTCACTTTACAGGGCTGATGCTCCTTCTGCTTCTGATGGTTTTTGTGATGTTTAATGATGTGAGGAAAATCTTCTTTTAACCGAATCAAGCAAGTCCCCTGCTTCAATTGTGCAGAGCAATAAGCAATGTATTGCGGCATGCGCGAAAACAGTAAGGCGAAAATGAATGCTCTGAGGAAATTCAGACACTGAGATTTCTGAAAGGAAAGACAGTGCGGGATTTCTTCGGAGCTGTTTTTTACCTATTTATCTGGTCTGGAAGATGCGCACATGGATATTTTATTTCCTCGGGCAACAGGCCAGGCAGCCATGCCTGCAGATGATTTTTGTTTTTTATTGTTTTAGTAATAGATATGATGTTGGGGTCAAAAGGTATTTTGCCCCCTATGATACACGGATTGCTTCGCATTTCATGCTCTCGCAATCCTAAAACACCTCAAATTCGCTCATTTTTCTACGAAAAATGGCTACTTTTCGGTGTTTTGCGGGTCAATAAGTCATGCTTTTTCATGCAAGCATGAAATGCATGACCTTTTGACCCTTGTATCATAGATATTATAAAATAACATATAGATTGACATTAACAAAAAGAGATGATATGATAAAACAAACGCTTGACAACCGGAGGAAGCTATATTATTATGAAAGCAGATGCGAACGTAAGTTCGAAAGGAGAAAAGACATGGCACAGGAAGATAAGTTAAAAGCATTGGATGCTGCGCTTGCGCAGATTGAAAAGCAGTTTGGAAAGGGCTCTGTGATGAAGCTTGGCGATTCCGGGGCGAATATGAATATTGAGACAGTACCGACCGGCTCCTTAAGTTTGGACATTGCACTTGGATTAGGCGGTATCCCGAAGGGACGTGTGATTGAGATCTACGGACCGGAGTCCAGTGGTAAGACGACTGTGGCACTGCACATGGTGGCAGAAGTACAGAAGCGCGGCGGTATTGCAGGCTTTATCGATGCAGAGCATGCACTTGACCCGGTATACGCGAAGAATATCGGTGTGGATATTGATAATCTGTACATCTCTCAGCCGGACAATGGCGAGCAGGCCCTCGAGATTACAGAGACGATGGTACGCTCCGGGGCAGTGGATATCATTATCGTGGACTCTGTAGCGGCATTGGTTCCGAAGGCGGAGATCGACGGCGATATGGGAGACAGCCACGTCGGACTTCAGGCACGTCTGATGTCGCAGGCACTCCGGAAGCTGACCGGTATCATCAGCAAGTCCAATTGCACCGTCGTATTTATCAATCAGCTCCGTGAGAAGGTAGGTGTCATGTTCGGCAATCCTGAGACGACGACCGGAGGTCGTGCGTTGAAGTTTTATTCCTCTATCCGTATGGATGTGCGTCGGATCGAGTCCTTAAAGCAGAGCGGAGAGGTCATCGGTAACCGCACCCGTGTGCGTGTCGTGAAGAATAAGATTGCGCCGCCATTTAAAGAGGCAGAGTTCGATATTATGTTCGGAAAGGGGATTTCCCGGGAAGGTGATATTCTGGATCTGGCTGCGAACATTAATATCATCAATAAGAGCGGAGCATGGTATGCGTACGAGGGCAACAAGATCGGTCAGGGCCGCGAGAATGCGAAGCTGTACCTGAGGGAGCATCCGGAGATTATGCAGGAAGTAGACCGCAAAGTGCGGGAACATTACGGGCTCATTCAGGGAGAGGTGCCTGCAGATGCCGAGGAGTCTGTAGAGGATGAGGCAGCAGGAAAGGCAAAGACTGCGAAGGGACTTCGTATGGTAGAGGGTAATCGTGCAGCAGAGCCGGATGTGACAGAGGAAAATGATGCATCAGATATCTGAGATTGAGAAGCTCTCCTCCGGGCGCTATTACATCACACTGGATGACGGTCTGCAGTTTCCTCTTTATGGGAAAGAGATGGGAAAGTATGGCATCGAGGTCAATGAAGTGCTGTCAGAGGAGGCATATCTGGAGATCATGCTGGAGCTGCTGCCTGCACGTGCGAAGAAGAAGGCACTGCATCTTCTTGAACGCATGGACCGTACAGAGCAGCAGCTGCGGACGAAGCTGACGGAAGGCGGATATCCGTCGGAGATCGTGGAACAGACACTGGAGTATGTCAAAGGATTTCATTATATCGATGATGTGCGTTACGCGCGGACTTATATGGAGTATCGCAAGACCGGCAGGAGCCTGCGGCAGATGGAGCGGGAGCTGTATCAGAAAGGGATTTCCAGAGCGGATTTCCAGAAAGCGTCAGAGGAGATGGAAGCTCCGGATGAAGAGCAGCAGGTTCGTCAGTGGATCATGAAGAAGCGCTTTGATGCAGAGACAGCTGACCGGCAGGAGCGGGATCGCTTGATCCGTTTTTTACTGCGAAGAGGATATGGGATGGCAGTGATTCAGAGGGTTCTGCGTGGCAGTGAAGAGATAGAATGACGAGGGTGCAAGCTGGCGATATACAGACGAAAAAGCAGACTGTAAGGATTCACTGTACCAGATGGAATACAATACAGAACAGTTGCACAAAAATCGAAAACAGGGTCACTATTACTTGACACTTTTAACAAAACAGTATAAAATTGATATGTTGTTTACGAACAATGAAAACTAAATAAGGAGGTGCTCCTGTGCCTGGTGCAGTAACGATTATTATTGCTGTTGTGATTACGCTGGTTATCGCAATTCCGGTGACGAGTATGGTTGCCATCAGCTACCGCCAGAAAGTAGTAGAAGCGAAGCTTGGCAGTGCAGATGAGAAGGCAAGACAGATTATCGATGATGCGCTCAAGGTTGCAGAGACGAAGAAGCGTGAGGCTCTTCTGGAGGCGAAGGAAGAATCTCTGAAGACGAAGAATGAGTTGGAAAGAGAGACCAGAGAACGTCGTACAGAACTGCAGCGCTATGAGAAGCGAGTATTATCAAAAGAAGAAAGTGTCGATAAGAAAGCGGACGCTCTGGAGCGGAGAGAATCAGGAATCACGGCAAAAGAAGAAGAGTTAAAGAAAAAGAGCGCGGAAGTAGAAAAGCTTCGTGGTCAAAGACTCCAGGAACTTGAAAGAATCTCAGGACTTACCTCCGAACAAGCAAAAGAATATCTTTTAAAAACTGTTGAAGACGAAGTAAAAATTGACACTGCAAAGCTTTACAAAGAGCTGGAAAGCAGGGCGAAAGAAGAAGCAGGCAAAAAAGCAAAGGAGTACGTGGTTACGGCAATTCAGAAATGTGCTGCTGACCATGTAGCAGAGACCACAATCTCTGTCGTACAGCTTCCGAACGATGAGATGAAGGGAAGAATCATCGGAAGGGAAGGAAGAAATATCCGGACACTTGAGACACTCACCGGTGTAGATCTGATTATTGACGATACGCCGGAGGCAGTTATATTGTCCGCTTTTGATCCGATCAGACGAGAGGTAGCGCGTATCGCCCTCGAGAAGCTGATTGTCGATGGCCGAATCCATCCGGCTAGGATCGAGGAAATGGTGGAAAAGGCACAAAAAGAAGTAGAGACAATCATCCGTGAGGAAGGTGAGGCGGCGACACTTGAAGTCGGCGTACATGGCATTCATCCAGAGCTGGTACGTCTGCTTGGACGGATGAAGTTCCGTACAAGCTATGGACAGAATGCATTGAAGCATTCCATTGAAGTAGCACAGCTCTCAGGGCTGCTTGCCGGTGAGATTGGTGTGGATGTTCGTATGGCCAAGCGTGCCGGATTGTTGCATGACATCGGTAAATCCATCGACCATGAGATTGAGGGCTCGCATATCCAGATCGGTGCGGATCTTTGTAGAAAATACAAGGAGTCTCCGGTTATTATCAATGCAGTAGAGGCTCATCATGGCGATGTCGAAGCAGAGTCTCTGATTGCATGTATCGTACAGGCCGCGGATACAATTTCCGCAGCACGTCCTGGTGCGAGAAGGGAAACTCTCGAAACATATACAAACAGATTAAAACAGTTGGAAGATATTACAAACACCTTCAAGGGTGTCGAAAAGTCATTTGCTATTCAGGCGGGTAGAGAGATTCGGGTAATGGTAGTTCCGGATCAGGTGAACGATGCAGATATGGTACTTCTGGCAAGGGATATTGCGAAGCAGATCGAAGCGGAGCTGGAATATCCGGGTCAGATCAAGGTCAGCGTCATTCGCGAGAGCAGAGCTGTCGACTACGCGAAATAGAAAGAAGAGAGGGATCTTGCAGAGAAATCTGCAGGGTCCTTTTTTGAACGCAGATCGCGAAGCGACTGCGTTCATGAGCAAGTAGCGAAGCTAGGCCCTGTCAGCAGAGCTGCAGGGATGGATTGCGAATGTCCGCTTTATTTACGAAAAACAAACAGGAGTATAAAATGACGGCAGATATAACGGAAAATGAATAGAAAACGGATAAGATGCTGAATGCATACAAGGATATCAGGAAGATTCTGAGAAAAATTATATAAAACAAGAAGGATATTACAGAAAAACAGAAGTATTTTGTATAGATATTTCATCTGTCTGTGCTATAATTTCCTCAACAGCAACAAAAGAAGGCCAATAGAGCTTATACAAAACAGGGAGGGTTTTACAATGAAAAAGAGATTTGTCAGCATGTTTTTAGCAGCAGTGATGGCAGGCACGATGGTGGCAGCCGTTCCGGTAATGGCAGAGGAAGCAACAGAAGCAGCAACGGAAGCAGCAGCTGCAGCTACAGATGTAGATCTTTCAGACAAAAAGGTCGGCGTTTGCATTTATCAGTTCTCCGATAACTTCATGACACTGTTCCGTACCGAGCTGGAGAACTATCTGGTAGAGCTTGGATTCTCCAAGGATAACATCACCATCGTAGATGGCGTAAACGATCAGGCGACTCAGTCCGGACAGATCGACAGCTTCATCGCAGATAAGGTAGATGTACTGATTATCAACCCGGTTAACTCCTCTTCCGCAGCTACGATTACAGATAAGGTTGTAGATGCAGGCATTCCGCTCGTTTACATCAACCGTGAGCCGGATGCAGATGAGGAAGCAAGATGGGAAGAGAACAATTGGAACGTTACTTATGTTGGATGTGATGCACGTCAGTCCGGTACATTCCAGGGCGAGCTGATCGCTGATCTGGGACTGGATGCAATTGATAAGAACGGAAACGGCAAGGTCGATTATATCATGATCGAGGGCGATCCGGAGAACGTAGACGCACAGTATCGTACCGAGTTCTCAGTAAAGGCTCTGGAGGATGCAGGACTTGAGGTAAATGAGCTTGATGATCAGGTAGGAAACTGGGATCAGGCAACAGCTCAGCAGCTCGTGGCAAACTCTCTTAGCCAGTACGGTAACGATGTAGAGGTTGTATTCTGCAACAACGATGCAATGGCACTTGGCGCACTGCAGTCTATCGAGGCAGCAGGCCGTACTGTAGGCGAGGATATTTATCTGGTAGGCGTTGACGCACTTTCCGAGGCACTTGAGGATGTACTTGCAGGCACAATGACTGGTACTGTATTCAATGATCACTTCTCACAGTCTCATAGTGCAGCAGATGCAGCAGTCAGATATCTGACCGGCGAAGGCAACGAGCACTACATCGGATGTGACTATGTAAAAGTAACAAAGGACAATGCACAGGATGTTCTTGACATGGTAAAATAATTCGTCTTGCGGCACAACGTAGCAGGCAGGAGGATAAAACAGAAAGCACACTGCGTGAACTTTCTGCAGAAATGATCATACAGGAGGTGCGGCTGGTGTGAGACCGCACCTCCTTTTTCTGGGAGTTCTGTCGGAACCTTCAGGAATGGCACACCACTAATACGGCAGAACCAAAGAGGAATGGCCGGAAAAAGAGGAGGAGGAAAATGTCCGAATATTTACTGGAATTGAAAGGCGTATGTAAATCATTCCCCGGAGTTAAAGCGCTGGATAATGTACAGCTGGCACTCAGACCCGGGACGGTACATGCGCTGATGGGGGAAAACGGAGCGGGAAAATCGACATTGATGAAATGTCTGTTCGGTATCTACAAGATGGATGCCGGAGAAATATATATGAATGGGCAGAAGATCCAGGTAGACAATCCGGATGAGGCGATGAAGCTTGGTATCGCAATGGTACATCAGGAGCTGCAGCCGGTTCCGGCAAGAAGCGTGGCAGAGAACCTGTTCCTGGGACGCTTCCCGGTGAAAAAAATTGGACCGATCCAGATGATCGATCATAAAAAAATGTATGAAGATACTGCATACTGGCTTCATGAAGTAAAGATGGATTTTAATCCGAAGGCAATGCTGGGAGATCTGTCGATCGGTCAGATGCAGTCTGTAGAGATCGCAAAGGCAGTATCCCATCAGGCGAAGGTTGTTATTTTTGATGAGCCGACTTCCTCACTGTCAGACAACGAGGTAGAGGCATTGTTTCGGATTATGAATGACCTGCGGGATAAAGGCGTTGCAATGGTCTACATCTCCCATAAGATGGATGAGATCAAGCGTATCGCTGATGATATCACAATCATGCGTGACGGCACCTATGTCGGCACCTGGCCGGCATCCGAGCTTACAACAGATCAGATCATTGCGAAGATGGTAGGACGTGAGCTGACGAATGTATATCCTGAGCGGAAAAATGAGCCGGGAGACGTGATTTTGGAAGTAAATGACCTCTGCTCAATCCATGAAAATTCGTTCCAGCATGTCTCCTTTAATTTAAGAAAGGGAGAGATTCTCGGATTTGGTGGACTGGTCGGTGCACAGAGAACGGAGCTGCTTGAAGGAATCTTTGGCATTCGTGGAATTGAATCCGGTGAAATTAAAATTAACGGAACACCGGTAAAGATCAAAAAGCCGTCTGACGCCATGAAGGCGGGAATCGGACTGATCACAGAGGACCGGCGCGGAAATGGTATTTTCGGCTGCCTCTCGATCAAGGACAATGTCGGTGTATCTGTCTATAATAAATATCTGAAAGCCGGATTTATGCTGGATCACAAGCGCATTAACGGAGTCGTGGACGACAGCATTAAAAAGCTCCGTATCAAGACACCAAGCATGAAGGAGCATATCGCGAACCTTTCCGGAGGAAATCAGCAGAAGGTTATCGTGGCGAGATGGCTGGCAAACGATCCGGATATTCTGATCATGGATGAGCCGACGCGCGGAATTGACGTAGGTGCAAAACATGAGATTTATGAGATTATGAATGACCTGGCGGCACAGGGCAAGGCAATCATTATGATTTCTTCTGAAATGGCAGAGCTGCTTGGTATGTCAGACCGCGTTTATGTCATGTGCGACGGAAAGCTTCGCGGCGAGATTACCGAAAAAGAAGAAATGACCCAGGCGAAAGTAATGAGCTACGCAACGCAGTTCTGATAGGAGGAGAAAAACATGGGAAAGAAAAAACTGAGCTTTAAGGACATCATGGTGAATTATGGTGTCATCATTATCATGATTCTGCTTGTTATCTACACGGGCTTTACATCAAAAAATTTCCTGTCCGGTAATAACCTTAACAACATTCTGATGAATATGAGCTCCCGTATCGTCATTGCACTCGGTATTGCAGGCTGTATCATCACCGCAGGCTGCGATCTTTCCGCAGGACGTATGATCGGTTTTGGCGGCTGTATTGCAGGTACGCTGCTGCAGAAGATGGATTATTCGAAGAAATTCTTCCCGAATATGGAGCCGATGAATATTTTTGTGGCACTGCTGATTGTCATGGTGATCTGCGCAGTATTTGGCTGTGTGACCGGATTCTTTATCGCTTACATGCATGTACCGCCATTTATTTCCACAATGGCAATGATGGAAGTCGTATATGGAATTAACCTGATCTATACCAATGCGACTCCGCTTGGCGGATATACGAAGCAGTATACAGACATTGCGACCGGAAAATTCCTCGGAATCAATTATCTGATCTGGATCGCGATTCTCGTAGCGGCAATCACATGGTTTATTTTCAACATGACCCGTCATGGAAAATACATGTATGCAATCGGCGGCAACCCGCAGGCAGCGGAAGTAGCAGGTGTTCCGGTAAAGAAGACCTTAATTATCATTTACGCAAAGGCAGCGGCGATGTATGGCCTGGCAGGCTTTATGCTCGGTGCAAAGTCCGGCGGTGCATCCGTCAACCTGGGACTTGGATACGAGATGGAAGCGATCGCAGCCTGCACAATCGGTGGTGTATCTGTATCGGGTGGACGAGGAAAGGTATCCTCTGCAATCATCGGTGTAGCAGTCTTTGAGCTTTTAAAGACAGCACTGCAGTTCCTTGGTGTCAATGCGAACGCACAGTGGATCGCACTTGGAGTCATCATCTTTGTTGCAATTTCTCTGGATATCAGAAAATATGTAGCGAGAAAGTAAAAAAACAGGTAAAATCAATGGAGGGGCTGCCGCACCGGACTTGCTTTGGCAACGATGTGACAGCCCCATTTGTCAGAGAAGAACGGAGGAGAGAAAATGCAGGAAGGCTACTGGTCAATGGCCATGATCCCGATTTTAATGCTGATTATTCTGGCCTACTATGGGGTGCGGCTTCTGGTGCTGCATGACATTTCTGCGATTCGGGGAAAAGATCAGCCTGGAAAATTAAAAGATGAGGAGCGCTATGCAAAGGAGGCGGGCAAGCTCATGCTGTTTCTGGCGGCTGGCTCGCTGGTTATGACAGTGTTGCTCTATTTTCAGGTGATTGCAGCGGTCGTACAGATCGTCGTGTGGATTATTGTGTTTGGTATTTTGTGGAAAAAGATGGATGAAAGGTACGGAGCATAATGCAGCGGTATTCAGTTTTGCTGGTGGATGATGAGGAAGATGTAATTCAGGTCATCATGAAAAAAATTGACTGGGAGAGTATGGGATTCCGGGTCAGTGGCTATGCTCATAATGGGGTGGAGGCACTGGAGATGGCAGAGGAATGTGTTCCGGATGTTGTCCTGACGGATATCAAGATGCCGTATATGGATGGACTTGCCATGAGTCGGAAGCTCAAGGAACAATACCCGAATATAAAAATCATCATCTTTTCCGGGTTTGATGAATTTGAATATGCAAAGGAAGCGATCGACATCGAGGTGGAGCAGTATCTGCTCAAGCCGGTCAATGCAGAGGAGCTTGGACGGGTATTTTCCCGGATTCGGGAAATGCTCGATCACGAGAGGGATGAGCAGCGGAACATTGATAAACTGAATCAATATTATCTGGAGAGCCTGCCGCTTTTGCAGGAAAGCTTTTATACCTCGCTGATCGAAGGAAGGGTACAGCCGGATGAAATCGAGAGGTATCTGGAGAGCTATCAGATTCACCTGGAGGCTCCTTTTTATGTAATCACAGTCCTTCATATCAGCCGGTCACAGCTTCCGGATGGAATATCGCCATTTCTGATGGCTGTTTCGGTCAAAAAGCTTGCGGAGGAGCAGCTGCGGGAGCAGTATGACAGTAAAATCCTGGTGTATCTGGGGGAGATTGCAGTGATCTCACAGCTTCCGGATGCAGCAGAAATCACACGGTATACAGATGTGCTGAATGCATTTTGTGCTCACGCAAAGCGTATTTGCGAGGCGAAGGTAACAGCCGGAATCGGTCAGATCTGCAGTCGGCTGTCAGATCTGCATATATCCTATCAGGGAGCGGAGAATGCAGTCTCCTACCGGGCTATTTATGGTAATACAAGGGCGATCAATATCGCAGAGATTGACCCGGGAGAGAATGTGGAGCTTTCGGCAGAGCAGGATGCGATCCAGAGCCTGGTAAAAGAAATTCGTATGGGGGATCGGGAGACGCTAAAGCGGCAGATTCGGACATGCCGTGACTGGTTTTCTAGGCCGGGAATCTCGATTCAGAAATATCGGATATTTATTCTGGAGCTTGCCGCGGAGCTTTTCCGGTTCGGAAGCAATAATCAGATTCCGATGGAGAAGATTTTCGGCTCGGCAGAAGCGCTGATTGACTGTGGCTTTCAGGCAGAATCGCCGGAGGAATTCTGGGACTGGCTACTTTTGGCCTGTGGAAAAATTCAGGATTATATCCGGCAGGAACGTGCCAATACGACAAAATCCTTTGTGGCAAAGGCAGTTGATTATGTACAGACCTCATATGGAGATAAAAATATTTCTATCGAGACGGTCTGTCGGACGCTGGGTGTCAGCTCCGCTTATTTTTCCACCGTATTTAAAAAAGAAACGGGGAAAACCTTTATCGGTTATCTGACGGATTACAGGATGGAACGGGCAGTAGAGCTTTTGTTGACAACCGATGATAAAACCTATATGATTGCAGAAAAGACCGGTTATTCCGATCCGAATTACTTCAGCTATGCATTTAAGAAGCAGTATGGAGTATCACCGTCAAAATACAGAGTGGAGAAATTAAAAGAGCGTGGATAAAATCAGAAAATGGTTCAGAAAAATAACGGTGCATTCCGGAACATACGTCGGCTCGAGAAGCATACAGATGACGATCGCCCTTTCATTTACGGTCGTTTCTGTATGCTGTCTGTGTTTTCTGGGTGTCCTGCTTTACAAGCAGTTTTCCAAGAAAGAGGAGACACTGATGCGGGAAAACTCCCGCCAGCTGCTGGAACAGACAGCAATCAATCTGGAGGATTATCTGCGCAGTATGCGCCGGATCTCCGATGCGATGTATTACAGTGTCATTAAAGACAAAGACCTGGAACAGGAGGGTATGGATGAGGAAATGACCCTGCTGTATGAGGCCAACAAGGACAATCTGGTCAGTATCGCCTGTTATACATACGATGGCGGGCTGGTGGAGGCGACGCCGGTCGCAAATGAGAAAAGAGATGCGGCGGTTACATTGCAGGACTGGTTTGTCGACGCGAAGAATCAGCTGGAAAATTTTCATTTTTCGACACCGCATGTACAGAATCTGTTTGATGATCTGACATATCGGTATTACTGGGTCGTATCCTTAAGCCGCACGGTCGAGCTTACCTATGGTGGGACATCGACGCTCGGCGTGCTGCTGGTCGATATGAATTACAGCAGCATCGAACGTATTTTAGACAAGGCAAACACAGCGTCGGTTTCCTCTGAGTATGTTTATCTGATGGATCCGAATGGAGAGATCATTTATCATCCAAAGCAGGAACTGATCCGGATGGGGCGGTTTCAGGAAAACAATCAGGAGGCAGTGCATGCGTCAGATGAGAGCTGGAAGGAGATGTTTGGAGGAAAGCAGCGGATTGTTACACAGAAAACAATCAGCTACACAGGATGGAAGCTTGTCAGCGTCGTTCCGCTGGAATCATTTGGGATGGGGAAGGACAGTACGAGATATCTGGTCATCATGCTTGTGTCACTTGCGCTTTTGGCAACGGTAATTCTCAATCAGTTTGTCTCGGCGCGGATATCCAAACCGCTGCGACGGTTAAATGATTCTGTGCGGGAATGGGAGGCAGGGAATCAGGAGCCTGATATTTATGTGGGAGGTTCTCTTGAGGTCGAGCATCTCGGACGGACCCTGCGCTCGACGATGAAGCAGATTCAGGAGCTGATGCAGGATATTGTAGTGAAGCAGGAAGAGAAGCGAAAGAGTGAGCTGGATGCGCTGCAATCACAGATCAATCCGCACTTTCTGTACAATACTCTGGACTCGATTGTATGGATGATTACGGGCGAGCGGTATGATGACGCGGTATTTATGATTACACAGCTTGCCAGCCTGTTTCGAATCAGCTTAAGCAGGGGGAAGACGATTATCCGGGTCGAAGATGAGATTAAGCATGCGGAAAACTACATGAATATCCAGAAAATCCGCTATAAAAATGCGTTTGAGGTATCGTTTGATATTGCACCGGAGATCCTTTCCGCCTGTACTGTGAAGCTGGTCGTACAGCCGATTCTGGAAAATGCGATCTACTATGGCATGGAAGCGATGGACGATGATGGCATTATTTCTGTGCGCGGCTATCAAAAAGACGGGGATGTCTTTCTGGAGATAAGCGATAATGGGCTTGGTATGCCGGAGGAGGCGGCGGCAAAGCTTCTGACGGAAGGAGAGCGGGTGCGCAGCCGGGGAAGCGGAGTAGGACTGCTGAATGTACATAACCGGATTCGGCTTCGCTTTGGAGAACAGTATGGATTGCAGATTGAATCCTTTCCGGATGAGGGGATGACAGTGCGAATCCATATCCCATATATTCCATACACGGAGGAGACATGTCGACAGCTGGAGGAAGGAAAACTTCCGGACGGAAAAGGAGGCCGGAGCGTATGAACAGAGATCGGCTGTACCTTGGATTTGTGACAGCGCTGATTGTCACAGTGGTCATCTATGCATCCTATGGTTTGCTGAACAGTGAAAAGAAAGATACACATTATGTTGTTTCTGTGATTGTCAGCAACAGCGGCAGTGACCGGTGGAATGCATTTAAGGAAGGTCTGAATCAGGGAGCGGATGAGGCCGGACTGTATCTGAATGTTGTGTCTGCTCCTGCGTTTTCCAGAGTTGAAGAAGAGTATGGCATTATCGGACGTGAGTTGGAAAATGGTGCAGATGGCGTTATTGTGGCGCTCTGTGATACTTCGGATCTGGGCGGAAGACTTTCAGAACTCGTATCGGAAGACCGTGTCGTACTCATTGATTCCGATCTGGATCTGGAGGGGGGACACGCGCTCGTGCAGCCGGATGCCAAGGCGATCGGAGAAGCCATCGCCCAGATGATCTTGGATGAGAAGAAAACTGCAGGAAAAACGATCGGAGTGCTGACCGGAAATCAGCAGACACTGGCGGGAAGAAAGAGACTGGAAGGATTTTGTAAAAAGATAAAAGCGGCAGGAAGAGAAATCCGTTTTTGTGCAGAGACAGATAAGCAGTTTCAAGAGGAGATGAAAGCGGCGCCGGATATCTTAGCGGCACTGGACAGCGATGCGATGGAGATGGCACTGGATTGGCTGACAGAGGGCGGGCAGACGCCGGATTGCAGCCTTTACGGAGAAGGACGCTCAGAACGGGCAGTTTATTATCTGGACAGAGGGCACATTCAGGGCATGATCGTGCCGGACGAATACGCAATGGGCTATGAGAGTGCACAGCTGATCCAGAAGCAGCTGGAGCATACAGAGAGCAGTACGACGCAGATAGAGACCGGATTCATTTCGGTGACAAAGGAAAAGATGTACGATAAGGAGGCAGAAAAGATTCTGTTTCCGGTTGTGCATTAAATGGGGGATGAATGTGAGACACATAAGAAAAACAGGGCTGGCACTGATGGCCGGAATCCTGCTTCTGACCGGATGCGGTTCCGGGAAAGAGGACTCTGTGAAAAGTATTAAGATCGGCGTGACCCTGTACGACCAGTATGATACGTTTATATCGGAGCTGATGCAGACATTTAAGAGCACCACACTGAAAAAGGAATCGGAAAAGGGCGTGGCGATCAGTCTGGAGATCCTGGATGCATCCGGAAATCAGACGACGCAGAATGAACAGGTCCGGACGCTGATAGAAAAAGGGTGTGATGTGATCTGTGTAAATCTGGTTGACCGGACGGAACCGACGACGATCACAGATATGGCAGAGAAAAATAATATTCCGATCATCTTTTTTAACCGGGAGCTGGTGGCAGAGGATCTGGAACGCTGGTCAAAGCTGTATTATGTGGGTGCTGATGCGTTTGACTCCGGAAGGCTGGAGGGAGCGCTTGCCGCGGATGCATTTCTGACGGATGCGACCATGGATAAGAACCAGGATGGCATCTGTCAGTATGTTGTACTGGAGGGAGAGGCCGGACATCAGGATGCGATCGTGCGTACAGAATGTTCGGTAAATATGCTCATCGAGTCCGGTGTGCAGGTAGAAAAGCTCGGTTATGCGATTGCCAACTGGAACCGGGCACAGGCACAGACAAAGGTGGCTTCGCTGCTGGCACAGTACCCGGGACAGATGGAGCTGATTTTGGCAAACAATGACGATATGGCGCTCGGTGCGATCGATGCCTTAAAGGCGTCAGGGCTGTCAAGAGACGAATGGCCGGCGGTTGTTGGGATCGATGGAACGGATCCGGGGCTTGAGGCGGTAGAAAAGGGCGAAATGGTCGCTACTGTTTATAATGACAAGGAAGGACAGGCAGACGGGATGCTGAACCTTGCCTTTGCACTGGCGACGGATGAGGGGCTGGATGAGGTCGGTCTGGAAAATGACCGCTATATCCGGCTGCCGTATCAGAAAGTCACCAGGGAGAATGTCAGCGATTTTCAGAAGTAAGGCATTGGCTGTCAAAGCTGTGGTGCGCACTGCAAAACCCGGGAAAGCGAAGAGAAAGGATGAAAAGGTATGAAAAAGAAGCAGGGTGGCTGTGAGACCTGTACCTATTTTACTTACGATGAGGATTATGAGTGCTATGTATGCGACATCGATATGGACGAGGATGAATATGTCCGGCTGATGTCAGATGATCACTACAGTTGTCCGTATTATCGCAATGGGGATGAGTACCTTGTTGTGCGTAAGCAGATGTAGAGGGAAGCGGAAAAGAGGCTGTCGCAAAATCATCCAACACAGGTGAGCAAGCGGCAGCCTCTTACAAAGGGGAGGATAAGTATATATTTTTATCTTTTGTATTTATCATCGGAGGGGATCCAATGATAAGAACATACGCAATCTCATAAGAAAATGTCACGTCCGTGTTGCTTTTTTCCTGTGAGATTACTCTTAGTATAGCCGGATTCCCGGGGAATATACGCAAAAACAAAAGTTTCTTTTTTTAACATAATATATAGCAAGAATTCTCCTTCCTCTACAGGTGGGAGATGAATTGCAAAAAACAAAAGAACGCTTGTTCTGCAATGCGATTCATGGTATAATAGAATCAGTCGATAAGATGATTATTCAAAAAAGGACTGGTTTTATGGAAAATATAGATCACAATGCACATTCAGTATATTTGATGTATTATCACTTGATCATGGTGGTAAAATATCGAAGAAAAGTTATCAATGATCCGATTTCAGAAAGAGCAA
>OLNW01000999.1_pt1 | contig 30160 bp, 21 predicted proteins | sample 1672121 | NCBI WGS metagenome assembly OLNW01 (sample SAMEA3136648, study PRJEB25190) | human gut metagenome
AAAAGGTGGGGCTGTGGGCAGGAAGAACCGGGAGGAAAGCATAAAATTGTTAGTATCATAGTTGCTTATAAATTTCATAATCTCGCATAATTTTTCTAACATAAGTATTAGTCTCTTTATATGGAATATTTTCTATATCGGAACCATCAGCCTTAATTTTCCCAGAGCTAATCCATTTGTCAACATTTCCGCTTCCCGCATTATATGCAGCAAGAGCGACTTCTACACAATCATACTTATTCAATAGCGAAGCAATATATTGAGTCCCCAACTGAATATTAACATCCGGTTCCAATATATTTTCATTATTTAGTTCAATTTTACTTTTTTTAGCCAAATCTTGTGCCGTTGATTGCATCAATTGCATTAACCCCTTTGCATTTTGATGAGATACTGCATTGGGGTCAAAATTGCTCTCTGCTTTTATTAATGCATATATCAAATTCTCTTCAACTCCATATTGACTTGCATATTTAATTACATATTCAGAATATTCTTTTTTATATATAGCTTTTGTAATTCGATTTTTTATTGGTTCTGCACAAAACACAACTAATAATATTGTAATTACTAATACTATTATAAAACAATTTTTTCCCCTTTTTCTTTGTTTTTTCTTCAAGTATCTCTCTCCTTTTTTGCTCTACTTACAATCATACCAATTAGCAGCTTCAGACACTTCTGCTATTAATGGTACATTTAATTTACATGCATTTTCCATACATTGTTTTATTAAAGATTTAACTTCTTCAACTTCTTCCAAAACCGCTTCTATCATCATTTCATCGTGAACTTGAAGTACAATTTTTGACTTCATATTTCTTGATTTTAGTTCTTTTAAAACATTTATCATAGCAATTTTCATAATATCTGCTGCAGTTCCTTGTATTGGTGTATTCATTGCAGCTCTTTGTCCAAATTGACGTACCATATAATTGCTTGATTTTAGTTCTGGTATATATCTTCTTCTTTTAAATTGAGTTTCTACATATCCTTTTTCTTTTGCATTTTCAACAACATCATCCATAAATTGCTTTATTCCTGAATATTGTTCTAAATATTGTTCAATATATTGTTTGGCTTTTTTTCTAGAAATGTGTAATTGCTCTCCTAATCCAAAATCACTTATTCCATAAACAATTCCAAAATTTACTGCTTTTGCATTACTTCTTTGTTCCTTTGTAACTTCATCTATTGGTGTATTAAATACCTTTGATGCTGCTTGTCTATGAATATCTTCTCCATTTATAAATGCTTGTACCATATGTTCATCATTTGATACATGTGCTAATACACGCAATTCTATTTGTGAATAGTCTGCATCTATATATAAATAGCCATCTGCTGGTTTAAATACCTTTCTTAATTGTTTTCCTAATTCAAATCTTGTTGGTATATTCTGAAGATTTGGCTCTGTCGAACTTATTCTTCCTGTTGCAGTTATAGTCTGATGAAAGAATGAGTGTATCCTTTTTGTTTTTGGATTTATATATGGTTTCATTCCTTCTACATATGTTGAATTTAGTTTCATTAATTGTCTATATTCTAATATTTTTTCTATTACAGGATGTTCATTTCTTAATTTTTCTAAAACATCTACATCTGTTGAATATCCGCTTTTTGTTTTCTTTACTACTGTTAATTTTAACTTTTCAAATAAAATTTCTCCTAATTGTTTTGTAGAATTTATATTAAATTCTTCACCTGCAAGTTCATATATTTCTTGTGTTAAAATTTCTAGTCTATTTTTTAATTGTTGGCCATATTCATCTAACTCTTGTTGGTCTACATACATCCCATTCCATTGCATTTCTGCCAATACTTCTACTGTTGGCATATCTATATTTTTAAATAATTCTACTGCATCTATTTCTTCTAATTTTTTCATTGTAACTTCTGCTAATTTATAGATTTCTTCGGCATATAAAGAATTTTCAATTTTGCTACTTTCATCTTTTTTATTTGCATCTTGAATATCAAATAATGACGTTTGCTCTGCTTCTTTATTTGCTCCTTGTGATTGCAAGTATTCTCCATTATCTATTTCTAAATAATCTCTTGCTATTACATCTAATGTATATTTGCTTGTTGGGTTTAATATATATGCAGAAATTTTAGCATCATATGTTATATTTTTCATTGTAATGTCTATTTGTTTTAATAATATATAATCTTGTGCTAAATCATAACCGTATTTTTCTATTTGTTCATTTTCAAATAATTCTTTTAATTGTTGTTTAAATCCATCATGTTCAACTATATAATATATTTTATTATAGGAATATATACTTATTCCTGTTATTTTTCTTTTTATTATAAATTCTGGATTGTTACATTCTTCTGTTTGTAAATAATAATATAATTTTTCTACTTTTGGAATTTCAGTTGTTTCTACAATTTCTAAGTGTTCTTCTTTTTGGCTAGAACTTTCTTTAGCTTCACCTTTTAATCCAAATCTATCTATATATCTATTAAAACGTAGTTCTTCAAATATTTCTAAAACTTTTGCCTTGTCCCACTCTTCAACCTTAATTTGCTCAAGTGTATCTTCTAATGGCACATTTGTATCAATTTCTCCAAGTGTTCTTGAGAGCTCTGCCATTTCTTTGTTATTTACTATATTTTCTTTTTGCTTTCCTTTTAAATCATCTTCTCCTGCTTCAATTTTTTCGTATAATTCTTTTACCGTATTATATCTTTGTATTAATGAGATTGCAGTTTTTGGCCCAACTCCTGGAACTCCTGGAATATTATCAGATGTGTCCCCTTGTAATGCTTTTACTTCTATTAATTGTTTTGGCTCTAATCCATATTCTTCTAATACTTTGGCTCTATTGTAATCTTCTGTCTCTGTTTTTCCGGCTTTTGTTCTTGGAATTCTTATTGTTATATTGTCACTTGCAAGTTGAAATGTGTCTCTATCTCCAGAAAGTATTGTTACTTCTAATCCTTGCTTTTCTCCATATTTAGCAAGGGTTCCCAATATGTCATCTCCTTCATATCCTTCTTTTTCTATTATGTCTATATTCATTGCTTTTAGTACTTCTTTTATGATTGGCATTTGCTCTGCAAGTTCATCTGGCATTCCATGTCTATTTGCTTTATATCCTTCAAATAATTCTTTTCTTTTTAATTTGCCTTTCATATCAAATGCTACTGCTAAATACTCTGGTTGTATATCATCTAATATTTTGAACATGATTGCTAAAAAGCCATATACTGCATTTGTATATTTTCCGTCTTTAGTTGTTAACATTTTACTTCCCATTATTCCATAAAATGCTCTATTCATTATGCTGTTTCCATCAATTAATACTAACTTTTTCATATTGTCCCCCTTGAACTTTTTGTTTCTTGTTTACTAATTTGATTATTCCGTAAACCACATAAAATGGCAAAGTCATCTGTGCCAAACTCATAACAAGTGTATAGAATTTTCCGGTTGCATTATAGATTATTTCTATCGGCATACCTGGGAAGTTCTGCGAAATGAACATTAGATTACTTCCAAATTTCTTATTTATAAAAGATGCTAACACACATACTATTCCAACTAATGTTGCAAAATATTTTATATCTGATGCTTGTAGTTCAATATATTTAGTTATATCTATTAATAACCCTAAATATATCATTGTACCATGGAATAAAAAACTATGCAAACTAACCATATGTAACATTGGATATGTTGGTAATGATGTAGTTGGAAGTATTATAAATACTAGTCCTCCAATAATTCCTCCTGTTGCTAAAAATACATCTCCCATTCTTTTTACTTTTCCTTTTCCAAATGAGCTTAATAGGCCTGCATATAATAATAAACTACAATAATATAGTGGAACATAATTGTTTAAATTTCGTACATCTCCTGTGCATAATTTAAAAATTATCATTATTACTTCTAAAATCCACATTACTATTGTGCATCTTTTTATTATTTGTTTTACTTCTTCTTTTGTTTTATTTACTGTATTTTTTAGTGCAAATATTATTCCTAATATTGTTATAAATATTAGTTCAAAATGTTGCACTGTAAATATACCGCATGGTTCATATTCTCCTGCTTTTGCAAAAAACATTTTAATTCCTTCCTTTTAATCTTGTCTGTATTTTCTTTTTTCTTTCTCTTAATTTCTGTCTCTTTAGTAAACTACTATAATACAATATTGCACAAAGCATTAATATACATACTATTGTACTGGTTATTTTGTTTTGTGAAATTTGTAATAGTAACCCAAAAACAGGAATTCTTTTTATTACTTTTCCTATAATTTGATTATAACCAATTTCTTCTATGTTTAAATAATACGCTTGATTATATTTTGTTGTATATTTTTCATCATTAATATTGTAAATTCTACTTATTTTTATTTGGCCATGAACTTGATATGCTATTATATCTCCTTCTTTTAAATTGTTTTCTTTTACTTCTTTTACAATTACTAAGTCATTTGGGTTAAGTTCGTCTTTCATAAGTTCATTATCAATATTGAACAAACTAATACCAAATAAGTTGAAATATTCTTTTGAAGATATCGATGTGTTTAATAAAAAAATAATATTATATAATACACTTATTCCCACAATAAAGCTAAATAAGTATTTTAATATTTTTATAATTTCTGCTTTACGTTTAAATTTTATTTTTTTGGCTTTCTTCAATTTTCTTTTTTTCTCTCCTATTTTCTAATTTCTCTTTTTTTTGTATTTTTACAAATGCACAAATTAAAATTATCAAAATTATAATTAATAAAATTATTTTGCTGTCTAGTAATTGCATAGCTTTTCCTAATTGTGGTATTGTCAAAATTTCTTTTCCTATAATGTCTTCATACTTTATTTTTAAAGTATCTTCTGTGTTGTTATTGTCTCCTTTTGTAACATACTGTGTACTCTTTTCTTCTGTTTCAATTTTAGTAATTCGGTGTGTAATAACCTCGCCCTCTTGGGTAAAGGTTATTACATCACCTTGATTTAACTTTTCTGCTTTGACTTTTTTTATAATTACAATATCTCCAACTTTTATTGTTGGCTCCATACTATTGGTATTAACAATATATGCCTTATATCCTAATATACTAAAATCTTTACCATTTATTGATGATATAATAATTAAAATTATGTTATATATCAATATTATAGCAATAATTTCTATAATTCTTTTAACGATTTTTTCTTTTTCTTTTCTTTTGTTTATTGACTCTACATCATATTTCATTTTTTATTATTTTCCTCCAATAATATGTATTATTTTATGATTATATACTCGTAGACTTCTCCTATGTAAACATCTCCATCATATAATTTATATACCAGTCTGTATGTTCCTGTTATTAAATTTTGTTTTAAAACTAAGAAATGCGTACTAGTTTCTACTGGACTTTCTGTCACTACATATTCTTTTTCTCTCTTTGTTGCCGTTAATTCTGTTGATACATAATCTTTTAAATCCACTAAATTATATTTTTGTGAAAATTCTTCTGTATAATCTCTTCTGTATAATGATACCGCAATATTTGGTTCGTTTAATGCAGATGAATATTGTAATACTGTTGCAATAGAATCACTTCCACCTACTGTAGTTCCTGAATCTTTATCTACAATTTTGTCTTTGTCTGAAGTTATTACTTTTAAACCAAATGATTGATTTATTATTCTGATATTTAGTTCCACCATATCTGATGCCGTAAGTCCATAATAGATTCCATCCGAAGAACCAAATGATTCTATTCTTATCTTATAATCTCCAGTTGCCCATGTTTTGTTGTTTTCTGTATTTATTTGAATTTTTGCTAATACATCAGTTACTTTATCTGCTATGTTTATTCTGGTTGTACCATCAACTCTAGGATAATATGTCTTTCCATCTAATTCAAAATTTACTCCAAGTAAACTGTCATTATTTAACCTGTTTCCATTACTATCATATACACTTATTTTTATACCAAGTTGTTTATCAAAATATTGTGTATCGTAAATAGTCTTTGATCCAAGTAGTTCTTGAGTAAATTCAGTATTAACATTTAGTCTTATCGTACTACCCAAATATATTGTTTCTGGATCAATAGTTCCTTTTACTTTTATAGTTGCATCTTTATCGCAAAAAACATTGTATAACATATTTTCCCTTTGTATTCCTAATACTCCTATTATTGTTTGATTATCAGGGTTTCTTAGCTCCATTAATAATGAATTATCTATTATGTTTTCTGTAATAGTAGTATTTTCTAAATTTACATGAAATATAAAATTCTCATAAATTAAGTTTTCATCCTTTTTATAATATTTATCAAACATTTCGCTTTCTTTAAATTTAGCATCTTCACTTCCCATTGAAATAAAATCCGATAATTTGTATATATATTTTTTGTTCGCGACATCATCTGCTGTTACAATATAATAATAATATTGATTTGTTGCCATATCTAGCATGGTTAGTTTTGTATTTTCTGGAAATACATATGGTAAATTATTTGTATCTCTTGAAACTAATACTCTCTGGTAATCTTTATATTCGTCATAATATTCTTTATCTGAAAAATTCTGTAATAACAATGAATAATATGCTGATAATGCACTATGATTTGTTATTGTTGTATCTGTAGTTGTAAATAATCCATATTCTTGTCCAGGTGTCATTGCTGCTTCATAATAGTCGTCTTGGAATAATGCTGTTGATAATGTTGCATTTATATCTATATATGAAATTTTATAATTTAAGTCATCTATTGGTGTCCATACTTGTAATCTTATTTTTACTTCTCCTAAGGCTCTCTTGACAGTAAGGTTTTGTGAATGATAAAAGTAAAAATTCAACCTAGGTGTATAATTAGTATTATCTGAATTATAACTTGTTGTTCCTGTATATGTTCCACCATTTTCTGTTAAAAATTGCGTTTTTCCTTTATTTTGCCAGCCAATATTTCCTGTTTTCATAGTTAGTCCAAACTGGTTATTAGCTTTGTCTTCATCTGCCTCTACTGATTCTATTTGATTTGCTGGTACTAATGAAACATCATTGATTAGTCCTGATGAAAATCCAGCAATATAAAACTTGATATTAGGATCAGAGAATTCAGTTAATGCTAAGTCATATGTTCCAAGTGTTGCATATTTTGATGCAACCATCTCTATATTGAATGTTTTTACATCCATCTTTTCACCTGCTACCCACATATAATATACATCGGCATCTGGCGTTGGTTGTATATAATCTACTTTTATATTATTTTCATTATTATAATTTGTATAAAAACCATCAACTTTTATATCATGTTCTGGATTTGTTAAATGTTCTGCTATAACATAAGAATTTGTTACAAATGTTCCAGAGTTTGTTATTGTATCTCCATTATTATAACTATTGTGATATAAACCTGTACTTGTAGCTGGATTATTTCTGTTTGTAAATAACCCAAAGAAAAACATACCTTGTACTTTACCATATATTGTTGCTTTTTCATTTAATGCTACATTTAAGTTTTTACCTTCCATCATATAAATTCTATTATTAACATTTCTTGTTACTTCGCCAGTATCTTCGTTTATTGTGACAGTTCCTTTTTCTTCTTTTCCATCTATATCAACTACACTATCTAGTTCCTTCAATAAATTTGCTCCATTACATAAGAATAATGTTGAATTGTTTTTTAGTTTTACTTGGCTTACTCTACTTATTGAAAAGAATACTGCTGAATATTCATTTGTTCTATCTGTTGTTCCTGATAATGAAAGTGCAGAGTTTATTATTGTTGCACAATCTGTTCTTTGTAAAGAAACATTACTTTTAGGCTTATCTGATGTCCCATAATTTTTAATTGTAATATAGCTTTTTCCACTTGTACTTGATGCATTACCAGATCCAAATATACTTCCTAGTATATCAAAATTATTATGACCATTTGCATCTATTTGTATATCTATTTGTTTAGTTACACTTATAAAGTCAAAATCGTACACTTCACTACCAGATTCATTTGCTTCTCCTCCGCCAAATACGGTCCCATTAATTTTAATATCTCCTCTTTCTAAGCTTTCATCTCCTACAGTGTCATATCCTATATTTGTTTGTGTTTTCCCATATACTACTGATGTATTTGCTCCTCCATAAACATTTTTTCCAATAGTTCCTCCAACAATATTTACTGTACTTGTAGAATTGTTATTAGCCTCTATTCCTGTTGCAGCTTGATTTCCTCCTCCAAATACACTATTTGTAACATTATTTTTTCCTTCCATTATTAAATTAGTATTTCCATATACTGTTGCAGCAGAACCATTTCCACCTGCATATAAACTATTGTTTAAAGTTGTATTTTTTACTTTTACATATGTGTCTCCTGTTACTGTTCCTTCATTTCCTCCACCATAAACATTGTCTCCTATAGTTGCTCCAATTACAGTAACATTAGTATTTGTGTTGACTCCTGCTTGGTTTCCTCCTCCAAATACTCTCTTTTTTACTTGTCCATTTATATTAACATTAGTTTTACCTGATATTGCTTGGTCTCCTCCACCATAAACATCTTGAACTCCTCCACCATTTATTGTTACATTAGTATTTTGGGTAGTTCCTCCTTGGTTATTTCCTCCATATACAGTTTGTATAACTGCATTGCTACTACTTACTGTTTCTCCATCTGAATTTGTACCATTCATACCATATCCTACTGCAAATGCAGTCGCCTCTTGATTTGACAATACTGTAAATTCTATTGTAAGTGTCCCATTTGCTGGTATTGGATTTGTTCCATAATATCTATTTTTTTCTGTCAATTTATATGTTCCATTGTCTTCTTCTATATCTGAACTTGTATAATTATCTTTTAATTTTGAATCTGGTGCATATATAAATGCATTCCATTTTGAAATCTCCTTAGATGTATTATTTGAAAATGTAATCTTTAATGTTGCTTTTGTTGGATATGTTGTACTCTCCCAGCTTTCTGTTTTAGTTGCAGTTGCTTGCACCTGCATTTTTACAGGACTTGTGGAATCTTCTGTTGTGCTTTCATTTGTTGTTACATTGCTTTTTTCTACATTTCCACTTCTATTAGATCCTCCAAATATTTTTCCTATGTTTCCTCCATTTGTGACTACATTTGTTGTTGCAACACCTGCTTGATTTCCTCCTCCATATATGTTCTCTATTGTTCCTTCTGAAGTTGTTATATTAGATATAGTTGTTTCGGCTTTATCACCACCACCATAAGCATTTGTTACTGTTCCACCTTTGATGAACACCCTTGATATTTGTGTGGTTCCTCCTTGGTTGTTTCCTCCATATACATTAGTAGCTGTACCTGTTTCTATATATACATTGCTTACTGTTACCGTTCCTGATGAGTCTGAACCTCCATATATGTTCTCTACTGTTCCACCTTGTAAATATATTCCTCTTGATGTATCCTCTTCTCCTGAAGAAAGTAAATCTGCTGATTTTCCACCATTAAATGCATTTGTTATATTTGCATTTGCTAATAAATAAACTTTTACAGTTTTTGTATTAGTATCAATTCCTGCTTGATTTCCTCCACCATATACAGTCTGTATTATAGAATTATTATTTTTTCCTATTTTAAGTTCTATGTCTCCACTTATTATTCCATTTATGTTACTTCCACCAAATATACTACATTTTTCTAGATTACTTCCATCAACACTTAGTTTTATATTTCCTTCAACTGTGGCTGGTGCTGTAGAGTTTCCTTTTCCTCCTCCAAATACATATCCTGTTATAGATATTGTATTTGTTATTGTTGGCAAATCTTTAATATTAACATTAACATTACCATTCATTGTTCCAAGTGAACTTCCTCCATACACATTTCCATAAATGTTTAAATTATTATCTGTATCTTGTATGTTTACTAATGATCTTCCATCCACTTTAGTTTCAGAACCAAGTCCACCTCCAAATAATGCATCTACACTTGTATAGTCATATATATCTGAGTCTGATACTGTTCCTAGTTGACCTCCAGATATATTAATTAATGTTGAACCTGAAACCGTTCCTTTTATATTAGAGCCACCATAAACTACTCCATTGACAATTCCATTTTTCATAACTAAGTCTACAGTTCCATAGATATTATTTTGGTTTGCTCCTCCATAGATATTATTTTTTATTGTTCCTCCAAAAACCTTAATATTTACAACAGTGTCTCTGTCATTTTCATCAGTACCATCATCTTTAGGAAGCAATTTATATGTTAAACAGTAAAGAGTAGATGTAAAATCTCCATAATAATTGTTTGATGCACTCCAATTTCCTTGGTAATCATATCCTAAGTAAACCGTCGCTGTTTGGCTGCCCCCCCAATAGCTTGTATAACTAACTTGGCAACTTAATTGCTTTGAATTAGTTCCACTTATAGAAAATGCCGTTTTGTTACTTGTAGATATTGTAACATCTGCTGTTACTTCACTATAACTTGAAACATTAGTTAAATTTATATATCCACCTGTTTCTGCATTTTTTATGTAATATTGATTATTTTCCGCACTTTCAAATATCCATTTTGCAGAATTACTTGGTTCTACTGATGTTGAAATAGCTTCATTTGTTGCATTTGTTCCATTTGCCGCTAATGCATTTCCTCCTGTTGCATCTAATGAAAGTAAATATTCTTTTCCTGTTTGAAAGTTAGATGATTCATTAGAAAATGTAAGAATTGGCTTTGCTGTAGGACTTCCTCCATTTGATGAACCTATTATTCCATAGTTTCCTCCACCAAATACATTATTATGAATAACCGCGTTTCCATCTATTATTATATATGAACCATCAGTTTGTCCAGCATAACTTTTATTTCCATTTGCACCACCACAGACACTACCAGCATTAACACCATATAATAATAAGCTTGTATCTGTTTCTGTTATTTGCTTATTTCCGTTTGTATCTGTTGTATATGATGCTCCAACATGTGCATCACCTCCAACATATATTAATGAATTTCCTGTTAATTGCCCATTGTTGCTTGAAGAATTGGCAGCAACTCCATTTGATCCACCACTTATACTGTATTTTATACATCCTCCTGTTACTTGTATTATTCTATCGCCATAAGTATGTGTATATCCTGCTCCTCCTGTTATGTTGATAATATTTCCATCTTTTATATACATATATGTTTTATACATATCACCACTACTAATATTAAGTCCACCTATTACATTAGCAATATTTCCACCTTCTACAAGTAGATGTCTATCAGATTTATCAGTTCCTGTTTGTCCATATCCTCCTATATATATTCCAGCATAATTTCTTTCACTATCATCCCTTGTCGATTCTCCATTAAAGAAGTCTACCCCTATTGTTCCGCTTTTTACATTCATATCTATTATTACAGCATCAGAATTGTTTTGAGTATATGGGCTATTTGTTGCCGTATTAGTTCTTGAAGCTATTCTATTGTAGAATTTTAACCTTTCATTGTTGTTATCTCTTCTGTCTATGTCATTACCTATAACCATTATTCCATTTGCAGTTGTAGCAGTATTGGCATTTGTTCCTCCTCCTGCTCTATATAGTTGTGCAGTATAATATATACCAGATTCTATTACTAACTTATATTCTGAACTACTATGGTTATAATATCCTCCTTGTATTTGTGCCCATGTACAATTGCTTGAACTTGTAGGTATTATTCCTCTTCCTATTCTTAGATTATACATATTTCCATATATACATGGAGTTACTGAGCTTGTACCATCTGTTGTTACTCTTGATGATGAATATGATGCATTTGAATATACATATAAATACTCTAATTGCAAGTCACTATCTAATGTTACATTAGAACTTCCAGCACTTAAATATGTATTTGTACTTCCATAATTTTTTCCATCATACAAACTTGTTAATGTATATGGTGTACTAGATTCTGTTAATCCATTTATATCTAATGTTCCTTGCATTAAAACTATAATATTTACTTCTCTATTTGAAGCTTTGGTACAAGTTTTAATATTAGAATTAATTTTACTATTTATATTTGTCCAATTATTGCTTATTGGACTATTAGGTGTTTTTCCTGAATTAGTACTACTTCCAGCTGAACTTACAAATATAACATTTGCTTCTGTCCAATCTGTGTACAAGTCTATAACATAATTTCCAGAACTGTCTTTTATATTATTTACATTTGTTTTTAATGTTTGCACAAATGTATTTGTGTTTGTACTTATACTACTAGAATATTTGCTATTATTTGTTTTCCAACCATTAAAGCCTCTTTCTAATGGTCTATTCATAAATGGGTTGTCTATTAGCTCTACTGAAATATTTCCATTACTATCTACTGGTATACATTTTCTATAAGACACTAATGTTTGTTGTTCTGTATCTGATATTGTTCCATATGGTGTATAATCTCCAACTGTAACAGTTGTCTTAAATGAATTTACTGTTAATGTTGTAAAACTTGTATTATTTATATAATTTCTATTTGTTGTACGGAATGTAACTTTAAATGTAAATTTACATGTATCTCCATTTGTTAACAAACTTGAAGAATCATCACCTGTTACTGTTATAGTATTTGTTCCTAATCTAACACTTACACCACTATTTGCACTAGCTGTTCCATCTGCATAATAATAATTTGAAAAATTGTTATTTGGTATTTGAGCTTCCAAGGTCCAAGTAGAATCTGCTTTAAAGTTCGGATATTGTTGTTTTAAAGCATTTAACCCACTAACAGTAATTGTTACAGTATCTGTTCTACTATAATATGTTGTTTTGTTCCAGCCCCAACCAGTTTGTGATGTTGAAATACTTCCTGTTGTTGTTCTCTGTGCGGTTGCATTTAATGAAACATCATATTCTTCTGGTTTTGTAAACTCTGTTAGATTATAGTCATATCCATAATAATTTATTGTTACATCTTTTAAATTACTTTCTGTATATTTACCTGTATTTTCTTTTGAATTATTTTCTGTATAATTCAAACCTAAATAATAGTTCTTGTCTTTTTCATAATCATCTATTTTGAATTTTGTTTCTTCACCACCAACAGCCATTGTTTCTATGTTTTCATTTGCATGTGTGCCAGTCTCATTAGCATATACAGCAACTTTGTTAGTTGCATATAAGATTAAATATGTTTCTAAATTTTCAGTTTCAAACTCAACTATATTTTCATTATTTTTTACATTAGGTACTTCTTGTATTTTATTTTCAGCTACCTCTAATACTAAATCTTCTTGTTTTTTGTCTACTAATATTTCTATATTAAGTTTTTGTCCGAATTCACTTGGAACATATTCTTTTTCATCAGTAATTAATTTGATATTATAGTTTTCTCCTATTTTCCAATCACTATAATTTGTAGTAATTTCTTCTGTTACATTTGAAATATCAGCTTCTGCAACTTGTATTTTGGTATCAGCTAACATGTATCCATATGCTTTTACTATTTCTTCTTCTGAGTTTTCTTTTGAATATGTTAATTTTTTATTATATAGTATTTGTTCATTAACTTCTAATGTGTCGTATTCAACATTTAATTCTACTTGGGCTTGTTCTATTTCTTCTTGTGTTAAATAAATTTTGTCCCCTGGTAACATTTCTATTGTCTTTTCTTGTTCTTCTGTATTCTCTTCTTCGATGCTTTTTGGTGTTACCATGTATTTGCTAACTTTTTTGTCATTTGCCAAATCCGGCAGTACAAGCGAAATACCGCTTTCTCCTTCATTTGTAGCCATAACTGTGGAAATTTCATCACTTAATAGTCTGCTTTCATCTTTAAACTTGGCAGTTATTTCTACAGTTTTACTTGCTCTTGATTTTGTAAAAACTCTTAATCCTATAATTATTAATATTGTTAATATTATTAATATAACTATCTTTCTCTTTTTACTTAATTTCTTCATCTGAACTCTCCAGTTTTATTGTATCTTTAACGCTTGTTTTATTTCCAAAATTTCTTCTATTTCGTGTATATCCAAATCAATCTTTTTCATGTTATATGCTATAACAATATTTTCTAGTAATGATATTAAATTATTGATTTTTTTCTCATTAAAGTCTTCTTTGTCTACATTAAAATTTAATAATTTATATCTGTCTTTTATTATCATTGCAATATCATCTTCTTCTAATATTGTTATATTGTTAATGATATTGTTATATGGATTCTTTAAAAATTCGTCCAACTCTGTTATCATTTTGTCCATTTGTTCTTGACTTATTGTACTATTATTTTCTATTATGCATTTTGTTAGATATACATAATATGAATTAGCTAATTCTAAAATCTCATATACTGTTGAATCGTTTTTTACCTTTAAATAAATTTGATTATAGAACTTGTCTAATTCTAATTCTTTATATGCACTTCTAATGTCAGCTATTAATTGCTTTTGCTCTGCTGTTTGTTTTACTTCTTTTTTGGCTTTTCTAAATATTCCTTTTCTTAAACTTTTTTTGTTGATTTTTTTTATTTGTTTTTCTAATGTTTCTACTTTCTTTTTTGCTTCTTTATATGAATTTTTATATTTTTCTTTGGCCTGAAAAATTTTTTTCATATCATTTATTACAAATTCATATTTAAGATAATTTTTGTATTCATATAAGCTATTTAAAAATTCTAATATTCTTTTTTGAAGTTCTTGGTTTCTTTCACAATTATTTGCTGATAGAATCTTTTCGTAATTACTATTTATAATTTCTTCCTCAAAATTTTGTGCTACATATCCCCCTTCTAAAAACTTGTCTAATAGTTGTTTTCTGTCCTGTGCACTTTTTTCGTCTCTTTGTTTTTTTATTTCTGAATATAGTCCTTTTATATCTTCTCTTGTTTTTTCATATTGTTTTAATATATTGTTTTTTTCTTTTTCAAAATATTTATCTATATTAGCTTTATTATTTAGATAAATATTTCTTAAATTTAGTTCTATATGTACTATAATGTCTGAACATTCCCAATATACTTCTTCAAATTTTTCTTTTATTTTTGTTGATTTTACATTTCCGTTATTTCTTTCTTCAAAAAAAGCCTTCATATATTGCTCTACAAATATACTATAATTAAAGTCTGCTAATTTTATGGTTATACCCACTTCTTCGAACTTTTTTATTGCCAAATCTATTAGCTCATTAATTTCTTCTAAATTGCCTTTGTAGTATTTATCTATTTTATATATTATTTTGTCTAATCCCATTTTTTCATAAGATGTTTGCATATCATTTAATATTATTAATATTTTAGATATCCTGTCTAATTCAACTTCTTTTTTTTCTATTTCTTTGTCACTTTGCACATCTATTGCTATTTCATATCTTTTTTGCATCTCTTTTACAGTTTTGTCAAGTAAATTGTTATATTCTTTTTTTAGTTGTTCTATTTTGTCTAAATACTTAGCAATATTTTTTGGATTGTTTTTAGGCATTGTCTTTAAAACTTCTTTTTCTGCTTCTATTTTTTCTATTATTTCATCTGTTTTTTTCTTAGAATTTCTCATCTACTTTTTCCTCCACTATTCTATAAATTTATATTATCATATCTAAGAAAAAAAGTCCATGTTATATGAAAAAAAAGAACAGTTTTTTAACTGTTCTAATTATTATCAATTGTGAATTGTAAATTATAAGAAATGTCTGTTCCTGATGCTGTGTTTTCACAGTCAACATCTTGACCTTCTATCCACATATATATTCTTACTTTTGTAATTCCTGCAGTTAATGCAAATATTTTTTGTTCTGCTGGTGCTTCATCTGTTCCTTCGTTTCCGTCAGCAGTTAACATATCTCCATTAGTATTTGCAAGCGTTACATAATCAGGTGTTATTGTTGAGAAATTATCTCCAGCTGTATATGTATCTTTTAATAAAGTTTTTGTAGCAAATGCTTGTTTTATACCAGCATATGTAACTATATCAGATTTTGCTCCACCTGTTGTTGTTGTTATATTGTAGTTATCTTTTGCATGTGCTACAGCAGCTGCTGTATGTAAGTTAGCATTTGGTTCCCAAATGTAAACTGTTTTTGCTGGATCTGAGAATGATTTAGCTCCTTTTAATCCTGTTATTGTTGCAACATCAGAACCTGCTGGTGTGTTTCCTTCTATACAGAAAGCAACACGTGAAGCTTGTTTTATGCCTTTATCAGTACTTCCATCTTTCATTACAACTTTTGAACCTGAAGTCATTTTTAATTTTGTATCACTATTAACTCTTAAAAATACATCAAATGATACAAATTTTGGAATTGTTTTTTCATCTGCTACTGGTTCTGCTTCCGCTGTTGCAGTTAATTTATCAAAACCATCTGTTTCATCTGATTCTACTTTTCCATAATACATTTTCATAAATCCTGTTGTATCATCTATGTCTCCAACAGTTGATACTGGTTCCATTGATGTAGGTAATTGGTTTTTATTACCTGTATAAGCATTGGCAGTAATATCTGCATTTTCAATTAATGATTTCCAATCTGTTGCATTTGTTGAAATTTGCAAACCATTTTGTGCCTCAATATGTACATCTACTGAATCAACTGTTACAGTTTGGTTTGCAGTGAACCATGCATAGGTTGAAGCAATTAATACTAATAATAATAAAATTAATAATAGTATTGATAATTTCAAATTGTTTTTTTTCTTTTGATTTTTACTCATTTTTTACCCTCTCTTCCGCCCAAAATATTGAACTATTTTTTCATTTTCATTATGCATTTAGTATAAATAATTTCACGAAATCTGTCAATACATCTTGTAAAAATGTAATATAATTGTAATATTCTGTTTTTTTGTAATATTTTTGTAATATTTTATCAATTTACGGGATGTTCTTCTGTTATATCCATATGCATCTTCATTTCTCCTCCAATTAAAGAATCATCACATTCTGGGTCATCTCCCTCTAAATATACTATAACAGTAAATTTATCTATTTCCCCTGGCTTCATTCCTTGTCTATTCTCTAATGCTATCTCTGTTTCTGATTTAAATTTTTCTGTACCTTCTTCTGGTTCTCCAGTTGTTCTATTTGCTTGAGCATATATTTTTTGTTCATCATTTCTGTATACCATAATTCTTATTGCTCTATCTACATTTTTTATTACTTCATCAATCATAATTGAATACCAGTAATTTATTGTATCACTTCCTTTATTTTCCAAATAAAATGTATATGCTAAATAATTATCTCCATTATGACTTCCCTCAGCTTCATTTTGTAAATTTTCTGGTAACCACTTAACAGATATATTATCCATAAATTCCACTTTGGTCGCTTTTAAAATTTTTCTTTCCTCTTTTGTTTCTTGTCGTTCATACATTACTAAGCCACTTTTCTTAGCAAAATTAGGGTCTAATGATACAGTAAAATAACCTGTTTCATATACTATTCGCAATAAGAAATATATTATTATTAAAAACACCAACATCATAAGTAAGCCTGCTTTTATTACTCTTATTTTTCTATCTCTTTCTCTTATCTTTTCAGAATTCAATTTTATCTTTTCTTTATTTACTTCTTTATTTTTCAATTTGTATCATTCCTTCCTTGATTTATAAAATAATTTGTGATAAACTAAGAAAAAAATACAAAAGAGGTAAATTATGAAAAATCACAAAAAATTCATATTATTTTTAATAGGTTTATGTTTTGGTATTTTATTTATTATATTTGTTCAAATATATGCAAAATATCTAACTTCAGCTGATGGAAACACATCTTTAACAATCGCTCGTTGGAACATTATGGTAAATGATTTATCTATAAAAAATAATACCGATATTTCGAATTCAATTGTTCCTGTATTTCCTGGAACTGAACATATTTCAAGTAATATTATTGCCCCAACAGTAGAAGGTTATTTTGATTTAAATTTAGACTTTTCTGATGCCGACGTTTCTTTTAAATATGAAATAACTTCTGGTGCTGACGAAAATAGTAGTGTTAAAGATTTAGTCGCAACTGGTTATTCAATAAATGATGGTGAAAAAGTTGAATTTGAAAACTATAATGAGCCAATATCAGAAATCATTCCACTTTCAAGTGGCATCAAAACAAGAAAAATACGAATTTATATAATGTGGAATGATAATGCGGATTCTCAAACTATGGACAACACAGCAGATACTCTTTCAACTTCTTCTGAAAATCCAGTTCTTTTCCATGTTAATATTTCATTTACGCAAATAACAGACATTCCTTAGTCTGTTATTTGTTTTGCTACTAATTCTAATTGTATTTCAATACTCTTTTTATCCGGGTTTGTTTTATAATATTCATATGCTTTATTTCCCCATAATGTATCTTTTTCATCATCTCCAGATTCATATGGCCATTCAACACTTATAGAAAATTTTCCATCTCCTATTCCTTGAGATAGCTCACTATCATCTTTAGTAATATTTATTTTAAATGGATATTCTGTTTCTATTTTATTCTTTAATTCTTCATCAGTTGTGTTTTCTCCAACAACATACTTATCATCCATAACTTTTAATGATTTTATTTTGTAATCCAATTTCGCTTTCATTTCGCCCTTATTTTTTACTGTGATTTCCTTCAAATAATTTTCCATCCCTGGATAAGCTCTATCTACTTGAACTAAAATATTAGTTGTTGTTTCATCTTCACCTGTAGCAAACTCTACATTCCAAGAAGCTATGTGTACTGATATATCTGTTGCTACTCTAGTTGCATATATAAACCATGCGTATGTATTAAAAATAATCAGCAAAATTAATATTAATATATTTCTTATTTTTACTTTTTTTATTATTTTTACTATCTTTTCCATTATTCTTCCTTTTCAAATAATCCTTTAAATATCTTATAAATAATTATAGTTGCTGGTATAAAAATTATAAAATAAAATATATACATATTTTTCATCATTTTATTAAAGAAAGTTAATGTTTTTATTTTGTATACTATTTTTCCATATACTTGCGTTTCACTTATCTCTGGGTCTGCTTCTTGATTTGCAACTCCTTTGGTTATTATCTTGTATCCACCATTTTCATTTTCTTCTATTGATATTATTCTATGAGTTACAAATTTGTTTTTAAAAGTCCCTTTTTCTCCTTCGTATACAATATCGTCTCCAACTTTTAGGCTTTTTGCCTCTATTTCTTTAGATATTAAAACATCTCCTACATTGTAAACAGGAATCATACTTCCTGTAGCAACAGCAAACATTCTATATCCGCCTATTGATACACTGTTATTGGTTGTTCTTTGCAAAAGAACTGCAACAAGCATCAATACAACTATTATAAATAATAAAATATATAGTATATTTCCTATAAACCTCATTTTTGTGCTTTCTTTTATTTCTTTTATTTTATTTAACATTTGTTTCTTCACCTTTTCTCTACTTGTTCTTCATATTTTTCAATATATTTTTTAAATATTTGCTGAATTTCTTTTATTATTTCAGTCTTTTTATATTTTATCACTTCATATTTTTCTGAAATCATTTGTATTAATTGTTGTTCTGCATTACTTTTTCCATTTATATTTTCAGATTCGTCATCTTCCATATCAATCATTTTTTCTAGCATTTGTTCCACTAATTTTTCTTTTAATTCTTGATATGTTGCTTCATTTTCTTTTCTGTCTTCATCCATTGTTTTCATCGCTAAATATTGCAGTAAAAATGTTTCATCTATAAATTGTTTTAATTCTCCTTGATCCATATAATTTTTATTTTCTTCTGTCTCTTCCAATTCTGTTTCATCAAAATTTTCTCTTAAATATGACCACAATTTCATTGCATATTGAAAGTTTACATTTTTTAGTACTACATTAGTTTTTCTAATTGGTTCTCTAACTAATGTTATATGCAATTTATCTATAACCTTATATGGTTCTGAATTTGTTACCACATCAATTTTTCTTTTTATTTCTTCTATTCTGTCTAATATTTGTTTATTCTTGTCTTGTGATTCATCTCCATTAGGATTTAATTCTGAGCTTAGTTCTACTTGAACACTTACTTTTTCGTCTTTCACTTCTGATGTTGCATTATATTCTAATTTTGTACTGTCTTTTTCATTATCATCCTGTTCATTTTCCGAATTAATACTCTTCATTAATTCATCTGTTTTTCTTTTTATAAATAATCTTGTATTTTGTACTAATGTATATATCAATCTATTTTCATATGTATTATAACTTTCTTCTTTTCTAACATTTAAAAGTTTAGATGGTGTAACATCTCCTGTTTTTTCATCTATAGTTTGTATTAGATTTGTATTTTTAGATAAATGTTTTATTGTTTCTACAGTTACTTTTTTAGTTTGTTCTATTTTTACTATCTCTTCTTCATTTACAATAAATCTATTAGGTTTTCTAAAGATATTATCAAGATATGGAATAGTTTGTTCTATTACATCCAACCATTCTGTATCTTTAGCTGTCTTTTTTCTTTTTGCTTCTACTCTTAGTGTTGAATCAGTTTTTTCTTGAAATTCTTTTAAACCGCTATTTTTTCCATTTTTCTCATACAATTCTATTATTCCCAAATTGTCCAAGATTTTTCCTCCTTTTAATTATGCCATCTTCTTAAGTCTTAATAAATATTCTATGCATTCTTTCATTTTATTTTTTCCAAATGTTTTATCTAAGAAATTAATATATGGGTCTATTTCGTCTTTTATATATGCCAAGTTTAATTGTTCAAATTTTCTAAGTATTTTCTTTGCAATAAAGTAATCTACACCATCAACTTCGTCTCCTCCACATGCTACATATACAGGCACGAATTTTTTCATGTGTGAAACAATACGATTACCAAAAGCAATACGAAAGTGTTGAATTACATAGTTATCCATTTCATCTATTTTATCTAATGTTGACTGTGATATTGGATTCTCTTCAATTGCTTTTTTAAATAAATTATCCAAATACGAGAAGTTAATTCCTTGTGCTTCTGTTGGTATTGCATCAAAAGGTACACTCTTATCATTTATGTCTATCGGCATCGCTCTATCATATACCTTATCTGTTACAGCAAATGTAGAGTCATCATTGTTAATTGTTCCTATATACCACATGTTTGCCGGTACTTTTATTTTTCCATCTATTATTTTTTTAGGGTCTGTTTTCCAACTATTTGGTACTAATTCTATTATCCACTCATCTCTGTTTGGCATTTCTAGAATTGACAACATTTCTGCAAAATAATACTCAACACGAGACAAGTTCATCTCGTCTAATATTACTGTATAAACTTCATCTGTATAACCTGCAATATACATTTCTTTTAACATTTCTGTTTCATTAAATTTCTTGGTAAACTCATTAAAATATCCGAACATATCTGTTCTATCTCTCCATGATGGTTGAACTGATGCAACACATGAACTATGTCTCATAAATTTTCCCCATGCATATGCTAATGACGTTTTACCTGTACCAGAAATACCCTGTAATATTACTAATTTTGTTGATGCTAGTCCAGCTATAAATACTCTTACCATCTCTTCTTTATAATATAATCTCAATTTAGAACCAGCAAAATTTCTAAAGTTAGCACAAAATTCTGGCAATGTAAAATTATTCCCATAATTTACAACTTCATAATTTTCGTAATATTTATCTATTTGGTCTAATTTAGAGAATCTTATATCTGGATTATCATTAGATTCTTCATCTTTTTCTTGATTTCCATCTATTGTTGGTGATTCATCTGGCTTTAATCCTAATTGAGATACTTTCATAGCTAATATTTCTTCTTTTTCTTTCATTAAAGTTGCTACTTGTCCATTTAAATTAGCTACTTCATCTAACAATTGGTCTTGTTCTATTGCGCTTTTTCTAAATTTTAAGTATTTTCTAATTAATAAATATATAAGTCCTATTACAAGCGCAACAAATACAAACATAAATACTATTACTAAAATTACTAGTCCCCATTCTGGAATAGATAAATCTCCTTTATATGTATTTAATACTTCTTGATATGTTTTTATATCAAATAATTGCGTAATTCCTGTCCCAATCCCTTTTAACATTGTTGTAAATCCTAAAAAGACTTGTGATAAAAATGCGTATAAAAATCTTGTAAATACTTCCATCTTTTACCTCATATTTCTATAATGTTTTTCAATTCTATAATGTTTTGTTTTATTTCACTATATTCCTTTAATTCTCTGCTTATTATAACAAATTCAAACATCTGTAAAGTCTCTATATTTTTAAATGTAACATCAAAAGAATTGTCTAATATTATGGTTATTTTATATCCATTTCTCATTAATTCATATACTGTTTCTTTGTTTTGAACAAAATACTCATATCTTATTTTTAAGCTAACCTTATCTTGTACTGCAGAACTACTTATAATATTTAATATGCTTTTTATTTTTTTAGGTTTTTTTAGCAAAGTGTCTGCAAATTCTAAAATATATTTTCTTTTGAAGTTTAGCTTTAAAATATCTTTTAATATTTGTATTACTACAAGATAGTATTCCACTACTAATTTGTCTTCTGCCATTAATCCAACTTGAAATGCCTTATTTATTGCAAACTCACTATATTCTAGTGGAAATTTTATATTTTTATATTTTAAATTAACTCTAAATATTTTAGTTTTATCAGGATAGTTGGTTAATTTTATAAAAAAATTATCTGACAAGAATCTATTCATAATCTCTTTTTTTTGTTTTATATATTCTTGCATTTTTTCATATAATTCGTCTGTAAATTGTTCTGAACTATATCCATATATCCTTTCTCTTATTTTTGAGATTTGTTGTATTTTATTTTTTAAGTCTTTATAATATACAACATCATCAAAATACAAAACATAATAAAAAAATATTCTCATATTTTCTATTAATTCTCTATCATTTATATTATTAATTATTATATCTTCTCCTACTTGTTTTAAATGATTTAATATTTTTCTTCTCATTGTTTCAATAACTTCGTTTTCATAATAATTATAATAACGAATATTTATATATCTTTCAGTAAATAATTCACAATATCCTTTGTTAAATTTATCTTTAAACACTAATTTCATATATTCTTCTATCTGTTTTTTGGTTATTTCTATATATTGTTCCATAATGTTTATTGTCATAACTTTTCCTCCATTTATTTACTTGTAATTGTTACAACTGATTTATTATTGTTATTTGGATATGTATAATTTTTTGATTCATCTACTTTATAAAATCTTATATCCTCACTCGATATCGCATCTATTGCTAATGTCATACTATTTATGTAAGTTTTACCATTAATTACGGTTGTTTCAATATTTGTTGCTTTTTGATAACTCTCACTAGTATTATCTAATAATATTTCTTCTGGGTTAAAATCTACTTTTACTATTGCTGAATGACATTTGTTTTTTTGTTCATCAGAAAGAGCTAAATATGTATCTATATCTATCTTTTGATTTTGAGTGTATTGGTCAAATGCCTCGTCAACTATATAATATGATAATGTATTTGTAATTCTTAATTCCATATATTGTTTTTCTGTTGCATCTGTTATTTGATATGTTAATTTTTCTTGTCCTACAACTAATGTAAAATTACCTTTTATAGTTTTTTGATATCCAGTGTTAGATGTTACTTCTATTTCTACTACCACTTTATCTCCAGTTTGTAATTGCTTGTTTGGTGTTATAGTTAAATTAAAAAAGTCTGTATTTGTTTCTTTTTTTATTATTCCACTTTCTTTGCTTAATTGGCATATTGCATTTGCAGAACATTTATATTTTATGTTATATCCTATATCATATGTAGCTGCTTCAATATTATTTTTTCTGCTATTCATATTTACAGTAATAGTATAATCATCTACTCCAGACCAGTTTTCCACCTGAAATATTGACTTTTTTTCTGTTAATTTATCACTATAAAAGTAAAATTCCTTACTTCTAACAAAAAAATTATTAATATTTTTAGTAACATATCTTCCAAAAATTACAACAAATGAACTCAACATTAATAATATTGCAATTCTAATTAATATTTGCCTTTTGTTATATTTTCGTTTCATCAGCTTTCCTTTCCTATTACTTGATGAGAATCTACTGTTATTTCTATTAATTCTATAATATCTTGGTAATTCTCTGTATTATATTCTTTCGGAAAATGAACTACTAGTTGATATTGATTTGTTGTTGCTACTTTATATGATAAACTTACTTTATCTGTTAACAATTTTCTAAAATATGTTCCTTGCTCATCTGCCTCGATTTTATTTTCTGTTATTATATTTTGTGCATTAGAATCTGTATATTGCTGATTCATATACAATTCATATGTTAATGGTAAATTTGTTGTTGTTCTTATTGTTAACTCATATTCTAAATCAACCTCAGCTGTTTGTGTTCCATCTTGATTTCCTATTGAAAAAGTATATATATATGCATCATCTTGTGGCAATAGAGAATCCAAATTTGTTGTCATTGTTTTATAATCATCTTTTAATACATAAAATGCCACATCAACATTTGCTACCGAGTTTGACATACTTTCATATCTTGCTAAAATCAACACAAAGAGTCTTGTTGCAACTATTATCCCTAAAATAATAATTAATGCTTTTATAAATACTCTTTTGTCTTTTTTATTTTTCATTTTTCTCCTCCGTTTTTGAAGTATACATATATATAGCACTTAAAATTAGTATTAATATAATTATTAGTGTTAAAACTTCTGGCGATGACAATATTTGTTGCCATGTTCCTAATTTCGGAATTACTTTTATAACCACTCCTATTATCATTTTTTCTTCTACTGGCTTATCCTCACTATTATTAGCATCTCCTCTAGTTATTATCTTATCACCATTTTTTTCAATCAATCTATGAGTTATAATATTTTTCCCATCCATATATACTATTATATCATTTTCATTTACTCCTTTAGTTATTTTAGTAATTACAACATCTCCAACTTCTATTGTAGGCGACATACTTCCTGTAGCAACTTCAAATAAACTATATCCAAATAGATTTGCATAATCTTTTTTTTGTATCTTTGTCTGATACATATAATATGCACCTATAATAATTATTACTGTAATTATTACTAAAAACGTATTTAAAATAAAACTTATTACCTTTGTCATAACTACTTTACTCCAATTTTATATTTTTTACGTTGCAGGTACTATTTCTTCTCCAGAATATTGAATTGCACGAAATGTTACTGGAATTTGAAATTGTCTTACTTCTTTATTGGTTCCTAATTTGGTATCTATCTTATTATTTTGTTCATCATCATTCCATTCCACTCTCATTTCTATCTCATGTGCAACTCCCTTTTGTATATCTTCTAATGTGATTATTCCTGTATATATATTCTCTCCTGTTTTTATTAGTTTTGCTCCATTTGCAGTTTCTTCAACTGATTTTATTGTTATACTACCATTTTTTAATTCTTCTTGATTTAGTGTAATATCATATCTCATTGATACATTTGTGTTCTCCGGATTTATTGCTATTTTAAACTTTCCTGATAATCCCGGAGAAATTTTTCCAGGCATGGTATGCTCATCTTCTTCTATATCTATTTTGTCTATAACAAAGTCTTTTTGTATTCCTGTGGAAATCTTTGTTCCATTTACTTCGATATTCCAAACTCCGTTTTTAAATTTGACATTTGCTTCGACATCACTTTGAAATATTGCGTATATACTCACCATTCTATAAATTAATATTGTTAACACACTCATACCTAATAAAATTAATACTGTTACTATTCCTTTGTTATTTTTCATTTTCAATCAGTCCTTAAAAATTCAAACTTCTTGTTTGCTTTCTTTTTTGGCTTCTTTTACTCCCTCGAATACAACTCCTATTTGATTAATTACTAATAATAAAGCTGGTAATACTATTACTAATAGAAATCCCCATTTAGATTCTAGCACACTTAGTATTGTTCCTGCTTTTTGAATAACTTGAGCATTTTCTGTTGCTCCAATTACATATTTTCCAGCAATCTTTTTTTCTCCATCTAATGTATATGCTGTGTCTTTACTTGTTAATTGCTCTATTTCTTCTACTGTTCCCTCCTTTATTTTTATTTTTGAATCATTTGAATCATAATAAAATACTTTTTGTCCTACTTTTACACTGTCTTCGCTATTTATAATTACTAATTCACCTTTATTATATTCTGGTGATAAATCATTGTCTTTTATGATAACTAATGTATTTCCTCCGATTTCAGTTACTTTAAATTCATTATACGATAGTAATAATATAGTTAACGCTATAGCTATTATCATATAAACAATTATTAGAATGTTTGATATTATTTTTTTCATTCTATTTTCCTCCTTATGTATTTTTTTTTACTATATCATAACGTTTTCTTTTTTTCAATATTTTTTTGCATTTTTTGCAACTTTTAGACATGGTTTTTTCTACCAAAAAAAGAGTAAACTTTTTATCTTATTCTAAAAAGTTTGCTCTTTTACTATATTATTTCATTCTTAGAATGTTTAGGTATTGCTAATGGAATCTCATATTTAATATCAAAAAATCCGAATTCATCTAAAGTATTATCTTCTAAGCAAGCTAAATATACATCTAATTCATCTAATGACTTGCATGCTGTAATTATTGCAGGATGTAAATTATAATTTAATAACAATTCAAATGCTAATTCTAATGCTTTAGCTCTTGGCCCCTTTTCTTTTTCTCTAACTAATTTATATGTTTCCTTAAATCTAGCAATTGCTGAAAATCTATAATAATTGATTGGTTTAGTATATACCTTATCTATTACATCTTGAAGTGAAGAATATTCTGTATTATTTTTTAATAATGTTTCTTTTAATTGATTTATTGTATATGGAAAAATTACCTTTTTCTGTTCTTCTGAGATTACAAGTGTATTTTCAATATAACTAATTTCTAAATCTTTACTGCTTATAATGTCTTCTTGTTCTACTTCTCTTTCTGCAGTTAAATCTTGAGCAAGTTTAGAAAGGTCTGCTGTATTTATTTCGTGCACAAATTTTTCTATTACTTCTGTGCTTGTATATATTGAATCTATATTTTCTTTAAAGTCATTATTATATTTTTCAACATCTGCTTCCAAACTGTCGTCTGTAGCTTTTATTCCATCAATATCTTCTAATAATTTCTTCAAATTTGTAATATTTGAATTTGATTTGCTTAATGCTTCTGTTGACTTATTCAAATAATAAAATGCTTCATCATTAGGGTTTATGTCACTCGAAAATTTTACATTTGCCATGAAATTCTTTATAAATATCAATATTTGCTTATTCAAGTTTTTTTGAATGTCTAGTGTTGATGTTAAAGAAATTTTTTCTAATTCTATTAATTTTGTAATATTTTCTTTATCCGCAAAATTTATCATTAGTATCCTCCATGTTAATTTTCTTAATTATAACATTTGTTTCTTTAAATGTAAACCAGTTTTTTATTTTTAATTTGCTTTTTTAGTAAAGTGCAACACGGAAACCGCCATACATATCCAAGGAATCATTAGGCAGATTGCTTCCAGCTGCTGCAGTTAACGTTCCTCGAGCAGCACAAGGATATTCTGAAACAGAAGAATACTCTAATGTCCACTCACATACATTTCCTGCTATATCATATATTCCTTGTTTACTAAATGTATCACTCGCTCCTGTTGATAATAATATTATTGTATCTGAACCTTTTGCTCCATACGCTCCGCTCGTCCAATCTCCTAATGTATAATTACTTGTATTGAAAATAGCATATTTAGAATTTGCATTTGTTATATTAAATATGCTATCCCTACAATTTCCCCAGCTCGTACTATCTGTTATTAAATCTGCTTGTGTTGTTCCTTTGGTTTCTAAATATTTCAATGTCAACTTCCATTGCACGCCAAACATTAAGCTTGTATTATAACTTCCTGATTCCATACTGCTTGCTAATGTTTGTGCTTGACTACATGTTACATAATTATATGGATATGCATTTTGTTTTATTACAGGTATTTCTGTTGGCGCTGTTGAACTTGAACCTGATGTCTTTGGCTTTTCCTCTATTCCTGCTTCATATTTTCCAACATAAAATCCACCATTCTGATATATACTTTTTAACATCTTTTTCTTTAATTCATAATATTGTTCACTTGTTAATCCTGTTGCTGCATCTGATGAATATTCGTCTGAAAAACGCTTTTCAAACACACTGTCCACCACTTGTTCAATAACATTTTTCGTTTCCTCCAATTTGACATAACCAAGTTGTTTTATTTCTATTTTGTTTCCTTTTCTAAATGAAACCGGTTCATATACATTTTCTTTACCTACACAATCGTCTGTATAGTTTTGTAAATCTTTCTCTATTTTTATATATTCTTCATCTTTAAAACTTGTTATTCCTAACCCTGCTGTTGGATATACTTCTTGTGTCATTGGCACTTCTACCCATACATATTGATTTCCTTTACTATCTTGAATTGTTAATCCATTATCTAAATTTGTACCTGTTACTTGGGTAAAGCCTGTTGGCAAATATGGCTTTGTTGTTTTAATACTTGATACTGTTGATGAACCTCCATTTGCTTCTTCTCCTGGTTGTTTTGGCTCTGCTGTTATACTTACTCCTATTTCTGAGCTTAAATTTTCTTTTGTTTCATCTATTGGTGTTTTTAGTAATTTTACTGTAACTGTTAATGTGGTTGTGGCTTTTGCTTTTAATGTGGTATCTTCTAGCTTACATATTACCTCAAAATAACTTTGATTTGAACTTGTTGCTTCTGCTGTTAAATCTGCTGATAAGTCTTGACTTAAATTTCGTACTGTGTATGTTGCTGTCGCTGTATCTCCTTTGGCTGTTAATCCTGTTACATTCATAGTTCCTTCTGTTCTTTTGGCTGTATTTATTGTTGCCGTTGTTGTTCCTTTTCCTCCTGTGGTTGGCTCTCCTACAAATTCTACTGCAAAATTATCTTTACTTGCTTGCGCATTTCCTGTTCCTTTTATATTTAAGGTTACATTTGTTATTGTTGCATATGCTATTCCAACTAATATTACAGCTATAACTAGCACTCCTGCTATTACTCTGTTTTCTGGTTTTCCCATTTATTTTTCCTCCCCTTTAATTTCATCAACATATATTTTATCTTTTACTACCACTACTGCATAACTTCTTAAATTTGGTATTGCTTGTAATTCTTCTGTTTTTACATACCTTTTTAATTGTTCTTTAGCTTCTTCTTGTTTTTGAGCCAACAACTCTGGATTTTTATTATAATCTTCTTGTTTTATATATTTAAATTCTAATAATACTCCATATCTCTCGTTTAACTTCTCTCTTGGAATTATTAATATATCTGCATATTCTCCTCCAACTTCTAGCTCGGATTTTACATATACTGCCCCTATCATTCTACATATTGAATAAAATATTACTTTTATATATTTTTCATCAAAACGTTGATAATCTCTATTTGATAAGTTTGTTAAAAATGTTCCAAGTGTTTCCATTGCTTTGTCAATTTTTCCTTCCAGTATAAGTTCTTCTGCCATTTTCTCCGTATCTATTTTATTCGTTATTATTTTTGCTTTTCTACTTATATATTCTAAAAAATAATCGCTATATATTTTTCTTATTACATCATTTGGTATTTTAAAACTGCACTTGCTAAAACCAACTTTTACAATTGTTAAATACCCTAAATAAAATAGCAATGAAATTAGTTCTTTTTCTCCAAAGCTTATTTCTGCATTAAACTTTTCTGTTAGTTCACTTTCTACTGGTTCTTCTGCCACTATTTTTTCTAGTAATTCTATTTTGTTCATATTTTGACATAAATCCATAAAGGCTTCTATTTTTCCGTAATCACTTATTATATTGGTGTCTACCAACTCGTCTGGGATTGCATTTTTTATTATATATTTTTTCAAAAAATATAATGTCATATTTGAGTTATACATTTTGTATTGTTCCATATTTTCTTTTATTTCATTTGAAAACACATATCCATCATAATTGGCTTTTATTATTGGCAATAGTTCCTCTTGTTTTTCTTCTGTTATCTCTAGTTCTGTCATCAAATATTTTACATCAGTTTTACTAAATCCTAGCATATCATTAAATTCCATATCTTTAGTTATATCATTTGCTATATTAAATCCACTTGTTGTACTATCTAATGTTACTGGTGCTACTCCCGTTATAAATATTCTATCTACTACTGTTTCTGTTCCT
>OLNW01001000.1_pt1 | contig 30145 bp, 34 predicted proteins | sample 1672121 | NCBI WGS metagenome assembly OLNW01 (sample SAMEA3136648, study PRJEB25190) | human gut metagenome
CACAGACACGATGGAAAATATATAAGCAATTATGAAGCATTAGCTAAAGTAGAGAGTGTAATATATAGATATTTGAAAGAAGGAAAAATATGATATTAGGAAAAAAGGATAAGAATATTATAATAGAACTACAATCAGAAAATTCATTATTAAAAAATGAAAACGAAAGATTAAAAAATGAAACATATAAAAACATATATAAAAGTGAAATTATGAATTTACTTAAAGCTATCATATTAAAGACTAGTAATCATGAAATAAAGATTGAAGATAAAGAATTACTAGAAGCGGAACAATATGATTTATATGTTCAAGATGAATATATGAGTTTTGCTAAAAGATACCAAGCAATAGATAGAAATAAAAGAATTAAATTATAGACTTATTACAAAGTTGATGGAGGATACAAATGAATAAAGAAAAGTTAATCCAATATTGTGATTTGAAAAAAGAAATTGAAAATCTAAAGAAAAGAATAGATAAAATAGAAAAACAAAGTGAAATGGTAGCAGATGTAGTACAAAATGGATATAAAGGAAAAGCATATATTTATGGTTATGATTATAAACGAACTTATAAATTAGATTTACTAAAAAGTATTTTGAAAGAAAGATATGACAAATTATTAGATATGCAAATAAGCATAGAAAGTTACATAAGTACCATTGAAAAAAGTGATATAAGACAAATATTTGAATATCGCTATATAGATGGAATGAATTGGTATCAAATTCAATGTATAATGGAATATAAACACGAAGATACAGCTAGAAAAAGACATGATAAATTTATAGATGAAAATTTATAGTTTTTCCGATTTTTCCGTTTTTTATATGCTAAACTATTAGTAAGTCAAAATATGATAAATATAAAGACAAAATAAATTTACTAGCATAAAAGTAGATATTAGACTTAGCTTTTGTATTAACAATGCTAGAAAAGTTAGTACAAATATAAAACTGTATATACTCATAATTTCCCCTGATTTTCTGTTCGACAAAGGCCTTTCTAGTGGGCCTTTTATTTTTTATATTAATGAAAGGAATACAATGAGTATAAAAGAAGTGAAACAAAACACTATAAAATAGGGAGATGATAACATGAAGAAACAAAAACATGCAGGTGGAAGACCACCTAAATATACTAAAGCTGAAATGATGAGATATAAAATAAACAAATATTTTGAAAGTTGTTTTATTCCAGCTCGAGATAGAAATGGTAAAATATTGAGAGATGAGAAGCGGAAATGTTATAAAAACGCAAGTAAGGCCATATACAATATCAGGTTTAGCTGATGCATTAGATATGAGTAGGCAATCGTTGTTAAATTATAGTAAAAAAGAGGAGTTTTTTGACACGATAACGCGTGCGAAAAGAAAATGTGAGGTGTATGCAGAGGAACAACTTTTTGATAAAAGTGGTGTTAATGGTGCAAAATTTAGTTTAGCTAATAATTTTGAAGGTTGGAAAGAAAAACAAGAAATAGAACATTCTGGAAGTTTGAAGTTGGAAGATGTATTATGAAATATACTCCAACTTTTTTGATTGAAAAAAGAAGAGAAAAATGGCAATCTGCCAATCCAGATAAACGAATAGAAGAGGATAAAAGATTTAGAGAAGCAGTTGCTAATGAAATAATTGAAAACAAAGAATTTAGAGAAGAAATTATAAAATATCCAGAATATTTGGTGGAGTTAGAGTTTGTTATTGTAGATAAAGAACAAAACACAGTTCCATTTTTCTTAAATGAAGTGCAAAAGACATTTATAGCTACTTTAAATCAAGCCAAGGATGATTACAATAACAAAAGAATATTAGCCATAAAATTAAATGTTCTTAAAGGTAGGCAACAAGGTTTTACTACAGTAATTACAGCCTATCAATTAGCGTGTGCAATATTAAACAAAAACTTCTCTGGATATACTCTTTCAGATAAGGCAGATAATACTGAAGCAATTTTTCAGAATAAAGCTAAATTTCCATATGATCAATTACCATATAAATTAAAACATACCGAAAAATATAACAACAGAAGACAGTTGCTTTTTGAAAAAACAAATAGCAATTGGAGCGTGGATACAGCAACTAAAGATGTTGGTAGGTCAAAAACAATTAATTTTTTTCATGGTTCAGAATGTGCATTCTGGAATGGCGGAATGCAGAGCATTCAAGCAGGTCTAGGCGAGGCATTAACAAAAAATTGTATACAAATATATGAAACAACCGCAAATGGTTTTAATGATTTTCAAAAACTATGGAATAGTGGGACTTGCATAAATTGTTTTTATCAATGGTGGCTTACTTACGAATATAGAATGAACTTTGAAACAGAAGAAATAAAAAAGATTTTTCTAGACAATATAGAGAATAAAAGCGAATGGATATATGAAAGATTAAAGTGGCTAAAAGATAAAGGTTTAGATAATGAGCAATTATATTGGTATTTCAAGAAATATGAATCGTATATTGACAAAAGGTTGATAAAACAAGAATATCCATGCACTCCTGAAGAGGCTTTTTTAACTTCTGGACAATGTTACTTTAATTCTGAAAAACTTGTAAAAAGACTTCAAGAAGTGACGGAACCTATAAAGATAGGATACTTTTTGTATGAATTATATAACGAAAAGATAATGTCTTACAAGTGGATTGATGATGTTAATGGTTTTATAAAAATATATGAAGATGTACAACAAAGAGTGCCATATGTAATAGGAGGAGATACAGCAGGAGACGGCTCTGATAATTTTACTGGTCAAGTTTTAGATAATATTACAGGAAAACAAGTTGCAGTTTTAAAGCAAAAATTAGATGAAATAGAATATACTAGACAAATGTATTGTTTAGGAATGTATTATAATGAAGCATTAGAAGGAATTGAAACAAATTATAGTACATATCCTACAGTAAAGTTAGCTGAAATGAAATATCCTAATATTTATATAAGAGATAAAAATCCAGATGATTATAGAAATATTTTTGAAACAAAAATCGGTGTAAATACTAACAAAGCAACAAGACCACATATGTTAGCTATTCTTCAAACTGTTGTAAAAGAAATGATAGAAAATATTACTGACAGAGAAACATTAGAGGAAATGATTAATTTTATAATTAATGCCAAACGGAAAAGCAGAAGCTCAAGAAGGTTGCCATGATGATTTAGTAATGGGATTAGCTATTGCTCATTATATAAGGCCTCAACAAAAATATACTTTATTAAATAATCAAAATATAAATGAGAATTATAAAATGTTTTCTGACGATAAAAATTCAAAAATATATGATGAAACTGGAGATAAGATAGAAATAATATAAAAGGAGCAAATAGAATGAATATTATTTATGTAATAATGCTAGTTTTTATGACTGGCTCTTTTTGTGTTTTAAGTTTTCTCGTTGGAGTTTTAAGTTCTTTAGGAAGAAAAATAAATTTAAATCCTATAGAAAAATATAAAGAACACAAAGAAATAAAAGAGCAAATAAGAATTAATGATTTGGAACAAAGACAAGTAGCAACTATGATTGAGAATATTGATAATTATGATGGCACATCAACTGGGCAGAAAGATATACCCAATGAATAATAAGGAGGAACATTATGGATTTTGAAGAAATAAAAGAAACAGACGTATGGAATCTATACTCACAGGCACAGATGTATGCTAGACAAACCAATATTTATGAGTCTACTGATAAAAATTTTAGAATGTATAATGGAGACCAATGGGCTGGCTTGAAACTAAAAGGAATTGAACCTGTACAATTAAATTTTATAAAACCTATTATCAATTATAAAGTTGGAGCTATAAGTCAAAATTTATGGGCAATACATTATAGTGCAGAGAATATTGATATTCCGGAATTTGTTGAAACTGCAAGAAAGACTTGTGAACTTTTAAATAAAAAAGCTGCAAAAATATGGGAAGCTACATATATGGATTATATGGTAAGACAAATATGTAAGAATGCAGCAATTAATGGAGAATGCCCTATATATATTAACTTCAATGAAAACAAAGATATGCCTGAAATAGAAGTTCTAAATAAAACTGATATTTACTTTGGAAATGAAAATCATTCAGACATACAAAAACAACCATACATATTATTAAAGAAGAGAATGCCTGTTTCTTTAGCTAAAGTTTTAGCAGAAGAAAATGGGGCATCTAAGCAGGAAATTCAATATATACTTGGAGATCAAGAAACGTTTGAAGAGGCAGGAGATTCTGCTAAAGAAGAAAAAGACAATATGGTAACAGTTGTATGGAAATTATGGAAAGAAAATAAAAATGTATATATGTCCATTGCAACAAGATATTGTAACATAAAAGAAAATGAAAATACAGGACTATCCTTATACCCAGTTACACACATGATATGGGAAGAAAAACAAGGGAGTGCAAGAGGGGCTGGTGAAATTACAGTAGGATTAATTGCCAACCAAATAGAAGTTAATAAAACATTGATGAGAAGAGCGCTAGTTGCTAAAAATACTGCATATCCACAGAAGGTTGTAAATATAGATAAAATTCAGAATCCATCTGCTTTGAATGAAGTTGGTGGAATTATAAAAGTAAGTGGGATGGGAGTGCAAAATGTACAAGATGCATTTACAAATATAAATCCTGCTCAAATGAGTTCAGATGTTGAAAGATTACAACAGGACTTAATCCAAACCTCAAGAGAACTTGCGAGTGCAAGTCAAGCAGCGAGCGGAGATGTTGATGCAGAAGAGGCTTCTGGTAGAGCTATATTAGCTGTTCAACAAGCTTCTCAACAGCCATTAGTTGAACAATTAGGAATGATTAAGAAAACTATTGAAGACATAGCAAGAATAGAGTTAGATATGCTAAAAACATATAGCGAAGACGGACTAGAAGTTGAAAACGAAGTTCAAGACCCAATATCAGGACAAACTACTATACAGATTGAAAAGATAGACGGAATAGTTTTGAAAGAATTACAAGCAACTGTAAAAGTAGATGTTACACCAAAATCTGCTTATGACAAATATGCGCAGGAAAGAAGTATTGAAAATTTATTTATAAAGGGAATGTTTAATCCTCAAATGTTAGGACAATTAAAATTTTATTTAGAATGTCTTGATGATGATTCTGTAATGCCAAAACAAAAACTGTTAGAAAGAGTTGATAAAGAATTAGAAAAGCAATCAAGAATAGCTGAAATTCAAGCTCAAGGTCAACAGCTGATTGCTCAACAGCAACAATTTTATGATATGGATCCAGATTCACAAGCTACTACAATGATGAAACAAAAATTAATTAATCAAATTAAAGAAGATTATGCTTCTAGACAAGGTAAAATTAAACAAACAGAAGAGGATTTAAAAGAAGAAAATAATCAAGAAGCAAATGCTTAAAATAATGCTCCAAAACATGTTTATGAGCTTAATAAACTAATAATCATGGAATTAACAGTCTACCAGACTTAAAATGAGGTGAATTAAATGGAAGATGAAAAAGAAATGTTAGATACAACTAACGAAACTGAAAATGTAGAAACTGAAACTACAGAAGAAATACAGGAAGAGGTAAATACTGAAACCACTGAACAAGAAATAACAGAAGATTCAGAAAAAGAAGTTAGAACTTTTACTCAAGAAGAAATCAATAAAATGATGGAAGATAGAGTAAGAAGAGAAAGAAATACTTCTAAAAGAAGTGAAGCTAATCTTAAAAGAGAATATGAGGAAAAGTTAGCTGATATAGAAAATATTATTAAGGCTGGATTTGGAACTGATAATCTTGATGATGGATTGGCAAGAATTACAGAACTATGTAAAGACAAAGGTATAAAAATACCTGAAAGAAAATCTACATATTCTCAAAGCGATTTAGAAGTACTAGCAAATCATACTGCAGATGAAATTATTGCAGACGGATATGAGGCTGTTGACTTAGAGTTAAAAAAACTTGCTAATAAAGGTGCTGATAAAATGACAGCTCGAGAAAAGTTAATTTTTGCTAGACTTAATACAAGTAAGAAAGTATTTGATAGTGAAAAAGAATTAGCAAGTATAGGTGTAAAGCCAGAGATACTAAGAAGCAAAGAATTTAAAAATTTTGCTGATAAGTTTACAGGAAGTAAATTCTCTATGAAAGAGGTATATGAAATGTATTCTCAAAATAACAAAGCTAAACAAAAAGCAAAACCAATAGGAAGTATGATAAATCCTAATCCAAAACAAGAAAAAACTTTTATTTCCGAGGCTGAATATGACAAAATGACAGATAAGGAGATAGAAGAAAATATGGATATAATTAGAAAATCTATGAAACATTGGTAATAAAAAGATAGGAGGAATAAATAATGGCAGGAAATTTTAAACCAACATTCTGGAGCAAATATTGCCAAACAGAATTAAAAAAAGATTTAGTTCTAGCTAACTGGTGTGATTACAAGTATGATGGTGAAGTTAAAGGCGGAGCTAGATTAAAAATAGTAGGAGCTTCAAGACCTACAATTCAAACATATAAACCAGGTAAGGACTTAGAAATTGAAAATTTAGGAGATAATGCACAATATCTAGATATTGACCAATTTAAAGCATTTGCATTTGAGGTTGATGATGTAGATAGAGCACAGTCTCAAGAAGGTTATTTAGAAACAGAATTTGATGAAGCAAAAACAGCGTTAGCTGAAGATGCTGATGCTTATGTAGGAACAATGGCTAAAGAGGCCTTAGCAAGTATGACATCAAATTCAATAGACATATCAGCTGAAGCATCACCTTTAACATCTATAGACAATGCTATGATAAAATTATATAAAAATAATGTGTCATCTAAAGCTGAATTGGCAGCAGACTTAAATGCTGAACATCTTACATCAATAAGAAGTAAACTAGCATCTTTATTCACAGACAACGTTGAATACATTAAACGTGGTGCAGTAGGAAAATATAATAATTGCTATTTAAGAATGTCTAACAACTTATACAATGATAAAACAGATGATTATGAAATGGTAAGAACTAAAAAAGCTATAGCATTTGCTAATGGTGTTGAAAAAGTTGAAAAATGCAGACCATCAAAAAGATTCTCTGACGTTATTAAAGGCTTACATGTATATGGTGCTAAATTAGTTAGACCTAAAGAACTATATGTAATTAAAGTTCACTAATTATAAAATAATTGTAAATAGAAAGGATTGATAAAATATGGCAGTAGTAGAAGGAAAATGCATAAAATGTAATTTTAATGAAGCAAAGGCATTAGATCTAGTTACACCATCAGCAGTAGCAGATGGTGTTAAATTTAGTGTCCCTAAAGATGCTAAATTAGAAGATATTGTTATTGTTGCACAAAACGCAGGAAGTTCAGCACAAACTGTAGTGGTAAAAGCTCCAACTGATGGTGGTTATGCTGCAACAGATAAAGATTTGACATTATCTATAGCAGCAGGAGGAATTGCTGTGGTAAGAGTTGAAAGTGCAAAATATTTTAATAAAGATAATACGGTAGTTGTTACTTCTAATGCAACAACTACAAAAATTGCATTAGCGTATTAAAAATTGAGGGGCCTTGAGTTCCTCTTTATTATATCGTGGTAAAAGAATGATATTGGTGCAATTCCAATAATCACGAAAGGAGAATAACTTATGAAAAAGTTAGATAAATTAGAAAAAGTAGTACCTGCTCCAGATACAACATTTTATGGAGCATATTATTATGATGGAAAAGAAATAGAATTATGTGATGATATTGAAACTTTAGAAGATGATGATGGACAAACAACTACATATATTAGAGTAAAAGATATTGTAAAGAATGGAATATTATACAAAGAAAAAGAATTAAAAGTAAAACAAAAAAATGGAAGATATATAATTGAAAATACAAAAAAAGAATTACCTTTGGAAATTGGAACTATGCTTATATATGTGATGTATGAAGGATTTGTACAAACAAGAAGTAAAATGATTACAATAGATAAAGCAATAAAACGATATGAATTATTAAAAAGTCCAAAGGGGGAATAATTAATGACATTAAAAGAATTTAAAGAAGCTGTATTTTCGTTTATAGAAGAACATGATGCGACTGCAAAAGAACTTACTAAAGATGTTGATATTGCTGATAAAATAAATGCTGTTATTAACACTAAAATGCATGAGATGATGAGATATAAAAAGATAACAGCAAAAGATACTATGGATGTTACTGAAAATCAAGAAATAGAAATGACTGATATTGATAAGAATTGCTATCAAATAAGAAAAATTGTTGGCGTAGATTATGACCAGGAAGACAAATTTATTACATTTAATGAAGATGGTACAGCGATTATTTATTATAATAAATATCCAAAAACAATAACAAATGATACTAAAGATGATGCATATAAATTTGAGATTGATATTGAAGCGTTAGAAATAATGAAAATTGGAGTTGCAGCAGACTTATTAAAAACTGATGTTTCAAATAAATTCGGTCAAATATGGGATAACGAATATCAAAGATTATTACAAACATTAGATTCGAGAAAATCATCAGGGACAATAACTATTGGCAAGGGAGTTGATGTTTAATGAGTACAACTGGAACAGGTGAGGCTGCAGGAGGACTTTTACTTAGAAATTATAATAGTTTTAGAGGAGTAGATTATACCAATTATGAAGTTAGCTTATATCGTTCGCCAGATACTAAAAATATGTGGAAGAATTATAAATCATTAGGAAAAGGAATTGAAACAAGACCAGATATAGAAGTTTTTTTAAAATTAAAAAATACTATATATGGTCTATTTTTTTATACAATCAGTCAGGTTGAACATATGATAATTCATTGTGGAGTATCTCTTTATGACTACAATATGAATACTAAAGAAATGAAAACTCTTAAAGAATCTGGAATGAATCCAAGAAGAAGTCAAAGCTTTATATATCAAAATTTATTTTATATAAAAGATGGAATAAATTATTTAGTGTATGATGGAAACGATATTTCAGAAGTTACAGGATATATACCAATAACAAGTATTTCAAGAAAGCCTATTGGAGGCGGAACTATATATGATGGGGTAAATATGCTTAGTAAATATCGTAAAAACAGTTTTTGTTCAGATGGAAAAAGTACATTATATGATTGTGACGTAGAAATGTTTACGAGTTCAATTGTTAGAGTTTGGGTTAATGATCAAGAGGTAACTGAAGGTTTTACTGTAAATGCAGGAGCAGGGACAGTTACTTTTGAAAAAGCTCCTGAAAAACCATTAACAGACGGTCAAGATAATGTGATAATTCAATTTGAAAAAGAAGTAACAGGATATAGAGAAAGAATTAATAAATGTACTTTGTTGGCAGTATTTGATGACAGGGTATTTTTTAGTGGAAATCAAGATTATCCTAATGTTTTATGGCATTGCAGTTTAAATGACCCAACTTATGTGGTGGATACTGATTATTATAATGAAGGTTTAGATTTAAGCCCTGTAAAGGCATTAGTGCCAGGAAATAATGCTTTGTGGGTATTTAAAGAACCAAGTCAAGCTAATACAACAGTATTTTACCATACACCATCACCAACGCATTTGAATGATGTTTTGGTTAATGTATATCCATGTCAACATTCAAGTATTACAACAGGTTGCGTAGCATCAGGAATAAACTTTAATGACGATATTGTATTCTTTTCTGATAGGGGAATGGAAGGAATAACTGGTGATATAACAACAGAACAAGTAATTGCTCATAGAAGTACTTTAGTAGATTCTAAAATGACAACAGAGAATAATTATAAAGATATGATATTACAAGAGTGGGAAGGATATTTACTTGTAATTATTGAAAATAAAATCTATTTAGCCGATAGTAGATGTTTATATACAAATCAAAATCACAACGAATATGAGTGGTTTTATTGGGAATTAAGCAAAAAGATACAATCAGCAACTGTTAAAAACAATATTTTATATTTATGTAGTGTATCAGAGAATGACGAGTCTGCTATATACACTTTAACAAAAGAAAATGCTGAAATAGATGCATATTGGACTACTTGTTTAGATGGATGTGGATATCCACAAATGCAAAAAACAACAAACAAGAGAGGGTGTGTAATAGATATGACTGGAGAAAAAGTTAAGTTAGAAGTTAAAACTGATAAGGAAGATTTTGAAGAAATAGATACATTTGTAAATACAAAAGATTATATAGTTCCTAGAATTAAAAAGAAAAAATGGAAAGATATTCAACTAAGATTGTCATCGGATGTTCCATTTGCTTTGGAAAGAATTTATTTGGAATGTTACATAGGAAGCTATATTAAGAGATAGGAGGAATTATGGCAGGGTATGTAAAAAATGATAGTGGCGTATATTCAATTAATTATGATGACCAAAGATTTAAAGATGTTCAAAATGAAAAAACGCAACAAGAAGCTAGTATAAAAAGTAATTATGATAATATTATAAGCAATTCTGATAAATATTATCAAGACCAAATTAATGCTACTAAAGAATATGAAAAGAAACAAAGCGAATTACAACAGGCTCAAACGGACTTTTCAATAGAACAAATAAACCAACAAAAAGAACAAACACAAAAAGATTATACTAGAGAGCAACAAGCTTCTTATGTTGATTATATGAAGCAAACGAAATCTAATGCTCAAAACATGGCAAATAGTGGCCTAAGCAATACTGGATATAGTGAAAGTTCAATAGTTAGTATGTATAATCAATATCAAAGTAGAGTTGGAACTGCAAGAGAAACTTTAAATCAGTCTATATTGAATTATAATAATTCTATTCAACAAGCAACATTGGCTAATAACGAAAAACTTGCTGAAATTGCTTATAATGCGTTACAAACACAAAATCAATTAAATCAACAAGCTTTTGAATACAAGAATAATGTTATATTAGAGAGAGAAAAAGCTTTACAAGAAGTTAATAATGTATATTATCAAAGATATTTAGATGTTGTCGATCAGATAAACAATGAAATACAGCTACAAATGGAAATTGATAGAATAACTAGAGAATATGAACAAACAATGGCAGAATTAAGATTAAGACAACAAGAAAACAATATAAAGATAGCACAATTAAAGCAGCAACAAACACAAATGCAAATTGAGAGGCAACAGTGGGAAAGAGAAATGGCACTAAAAGAGAAACAAGCTTATGCTGATATAGCATATACAAAGGCTAAAACAGCTGAATTAAGTAATCCTTATACTGATTCAAGTAATAATAGTAAAAATTCATCATACAATAAATTATACAAAAACTTATCTTCTGTAGATTTAAAGAATAATACTACAAGAAGAATTATGCAAAACCTAGTTTATGGTGAAGTTAAAAATGGACATATTTCAGAAAAAGAAGCAGAAGGTTTATTTAATCAATTTGGATTATAGTAAGGAGTGATATTATGTCTTGGTCAGAGTTTAAAAAGAAGAAAGAACAGGATGAGTATGAAAATAGTATTTCCTCTTCTAAATCAAAAAGTATAAATAAATCAAGCGAAACTGAAACTATTAGTTCTTGGCAAAAGTTTAAGGAAGAAAAAGAAAATAAAGACAAACAATCAAATTATAAAAATTCGGAAAATAAAAAGGAAGATAAAAAAACTATATTAGACGATATAGGGTATACAGCTAAATCTTTGGGAGCAGGAATTATAGGAGGATTAACAGGCTTAGCAAAAGCAGGAACTACTGAGATACAAAATGAACTACAAAAAGGTGCAGATGAGAAGAAAAGTGTTCTAGATAATATAAAAGATATAATAGGAGTTACTCAAAAAATATCTAACCCATTAAGTACTCTTCCAAAGACTGCCATAGATAATTTTATATCTGCCAAAAATACTTTTACAGATAAGGATAGTACACCTTTTGAAAAATTAATAAACCATGTAAATAATAGTGTTACATCAGCATTAGATACAGCATTACCTTTCAAAGGGGCTATTGATGAAACAATTCAAATGATAGGCAGTTTAAATCCTAATGCTAAAGATAAAATAAAGAATATAGATGAAAAAATATCTACACCCTATAACAATTTACAAAAATCTCTTTCAGAAGAGTCTCAAAAATATAATTCTATTACACAAATGGCTGGAAATGTTGCAAATGTAGCTGGAAATATGGTTCCATCAATAGCAGCAACAGCAATTACTAAAAATCCAAGTATTGGGTTAGTTACAATGGGAATTAGTGCAAAAGGACAAGCAACTCAAGAGGCACTAGATAAGGGTGCAGACTTAGATAAGGCAGTAAAAATAGGAAATACTAAAGGTATGATAGAAATTGGAACCGAGATGCTTTCTGGTGGTGTTAATATATTTGGGAAAGGTGCATTAGATGATATTGTTGAAAAAGGACTAATAAGTAAAGTAAAAAATAAAGTTGGGAAAGTCCTAGCCAAAGAAGGATACGATTTTGCAGGTGAAGTTGGCGAAGAAGTAATATCTGATGTATTAGGAACTTTAATAGATAAGGGAACAGTTGATTCTAATGCAAAATATACTATTTCAGATTTTGGCGATACTGCTATAACAACAATATTGAGTACAGCAGTTTTAAAGGCCATAGGTATACCTTTAAACAAATTAAATAATCAAAATCTTAAAACTGAAAATGAACAAAAAGTGTATGATAATGAATTAGGAACAAGAATTAGCGAAAAAACTAAAGAAAGTACAATAGATAATGCATATAACAAACAACTTGATATAAAAAAGAATTTAGGTATAGAAATTACAGATGATGTAAAAAAAGAAACTATGCAAAAAGTTAAAAATGCATATGAAAATGGAACATTAAATGTAACAGAGCTAAGCAAACAAGAAAAAGATAAAATTCAAAAGCAATTAGATATTGATTTTGAAGATGGAAATATATCAACAGATAAAATTAAACAAATATTAGGCGAAAATATAGATTTATCAAATGATAAATACTTAATGAAAAGTATGTACGAAAACGAACAAAAATTCAACACATATGAAGTGACTAAAACAAATAACGAAAAGGTTGATATATTGCTACAAAGTGCGGCTGATGCTGGGATGAATAATACAACTAAGACTAGAAGGAAAATAGAATTAATTTCTAAATTAGTTGCTGATACTAATAAACAGTATAAGTTTGTATCCCCTGAACAATTAAAACAATTAGGTTATAATGAAAATGCTAATGGATTAATAGACAAATCAACAGGGAATATTTTAATTAATGCTCATAGTGATAACGGAATACAATCTATAATTGGACATGAAACAACTCATATATTTGATGGAAAAAATGAAAACGGAGAATATTCTAAAGAATATCAAACTTTACAAGACATGGCTATAGAATATGCGAAAACTAAAGGAATATATGATAGCAAAATAAAAAATATTACTGACTCATATGGAGATTTATTGGCTGATGAATCTCAAATTAAAGAAGAGCTAACAGCAGATTTGGTTGGAGATTTTTTATTTAATGATGAACACTTTATAGAAAACCTTGCTGTAAAAAATAAAAATATTTTTCAAAAAATTTATGATTATGTTAAACATGCATACAAAATGATTACTTCTAAAACTGATGAAGCTAAGGCATTAGAAAATTTAAAATATCAATTTGATAAAGTTTATAATAGTGTTTTTGAAACAAATGATAGAGAAACTAAATATTCTATTGGCGGAAAGAATTCGCTAGAAAATATAAAAGATAAAGATTTACAACAAAAAGCATATGAAAATTATTTTAAAGCACAAAAAATGGCGAAAAAACAAATTAATAATAGTGAAATTTTTAAAGAGACTGGATGGTACAAAGATAAAGTTACTGGTAAATTAAAATATAATTTTTCTGATAGAGATATGAAAGTAATTAATCGTGATTATCAAGTAGGCCAAGAATATGAATTACAAGATATACTTGAGCACGAAACTTTATTTGAATTATATCCGCAATTGAAAACATATAAGGTAAAAATTCAGGACTTAAATAAGAATAAGGCAGCTGATGCAAGAATTAACGGAAGATACAATAAATTTACTGATGAAATATTTGTGGATATTAATAGGTTCAATAATAGGGCTAATATTGATGGAACATTAATTCATGAAATCCAACATGCTATTCAAAAAATAGAAGGATTTGCAAATGGAACTTCTATAAAATTTGGTAAAAATCAATATCAAAAAAGTCCAGGCGAAATAGAGGCAAGAGACACTACTAGACGAATGATTGAAGAAAAATACAAAGAAAAAGATTTAAGCAATATTATTCCAAAATCTGAAAAAGCTGATGCAACAATACTTGAAAAAATGAAAATAGCATTGTATAATTATTTCAATAGTATTGATAATGAGGTGGAAAACAATGAAAACAATAAAATCAATTCAAAAGAAACTTTATCAGATAATAGTGAAGATAACAGATTGGTATTGGGAGGAGCCAGTAGAGATAATGGGGCCAGTAGAACCTTTGGAAATCGAGATGTCGATACTGGAAGAAAAAATGGAGAAAAAATACAAGAAGCTAACTCGCAATTACAAACGCAAGGTGAAAAAATTAAAAAGGCAACATATGAAAATGAAGAAAAAAATAATATCAAAATATGGAACGATGGAATACTAGAAGAATCTGAAAATAATTCAGGTTCTTTTTCTTTTGATAAAAATGCAAAAAGATATGAAGATTTGCAAGAGGCCAATACTGTAAAATTCAATAAACGAGTAGATGGAACAATAAATATAGAAATATCAGATAATAATGAATTGATAAATCAATTTACTGTAACATCAAAAGATAATGCATTAAAACAATTAGGAAATGATATTGCAAATTATATATATGATAATGCGACTGAAGATAGTAAAACTATAAATTTAAAACAACACGATACTGTAGATATTCAAGATACATCTCATAAAGGAAAACAATTAGAAATCATAAAAAGTACTAATCCTATGCTAGATGATTATCACGTAGGAATAAGAAAAATTGAAGACATAAAAACATTTGACGAGGTAATAAATGATGATGGTGAAAGCTTTGCTTGGGGAGATTTTTCAAAAGAAGACGCTGAAAAAGCATTAAAAGACGGAAAAGTAACTGTATATAGTTCATATCCAATAAAACAAGGAACCTTTGTTTCTACTTCAAGAATACAAGCAGAAGAATATGCTGGCGGAAGAGGAAATAGAGTATATTCAAAGACAATTCCACTAGATTCTGTTGCATGGATTAATGGAGACGAAGGACAATATGCTAATATTAATCAAAAGTATTCATTAACAGATTCAACCATAAGTGGTGATGATATTGCAGTTAAAGATATGCTTAAACAAAATAAAGTAACTTTAGAAGATGAAGTAGGAAATACAAAGCAATCTAATCAAAATACTACAATTACTGTTGAGGATATGTTAAATCAAACACCAGAAGAAAAGCAACAAAGAATGAAAGATAAAGCAGAGAAATATTTAAGTAGAAGCAAGACACAATTTATAAATAAAATAGTAAATAACTTTGGAACAAGTAAAATTGCTAATACTAAAACTTTAAATTCAGTTGTTAATTCAATAAGAGAAGACATTCAACATAATGGAACTTTAACAAATGAAAAAAGAACATCATATTTTAATGATTTGTATGATAACTTAATAAAAATAGATACGCAGTATTATGATACATATAAAGAGGTAAAAGAAAACATATTAAATACTAAATTATATGTATCTGATGCTATAAGAAATAACATAGCTGACTATAATAATTTTAGAAAAAATCATATAGGATCTATAATAATGACAAATGATAAAAGCAATATATCGGTAGACTCATATTATCAAGAATTATCAGATTCTTATCCAGAATTATTTCCAACAGGCATTATAAATCCTGCAGACCAATTACAAAGAATTGCTGATGTTTCAAAAGATATAGCAAAGGTTGAAACTAATGTAGCTGCATATAATGATAAATATTTAGGTAAAGATTATCGAACATGGGCTAAAATGGAATTTGGTAAAGATATTGATACTTTTACAAAAAATATTAAATTAGCAGAAAGATATAATAACGAAAGCAATGAAAAACAAAAACTGAATATTGATAAAGAAAGCATTAAAAATGTATATAAACAATTACCTGATGCTAGAAGAAATTACGAAAAAGTAAGTTCTAAAGAACTTTTAACAAAAGAAGATAGAGTTCAAGTAGATAGATTATTAAATAATGAAATATCTATACAAGAAATCCCAAAAGGATTAAATACAGAAGGAATTATAAAAGTTGCTGAATCTAAGATGAAATATGATTCTCTTCAAAAAGCAATAAAAGAATATCAAACTGAAATTAAAAAGGCCAGAATAGAAGAGGCGAAAAATGATATTGGAAACTTGGATTTATGGAAAGATAAAAACATAGGTTTTAAATATAGTAGAGAAACGCCTATTAGAAATATATATGATGTAGCACCTAAAGATATTGCAGATAATATAGTAAATAAATATTTCCGTTCTTATATTGAAGTTAATGAGAAGAAAGTTGTTGACAGTATAAATGAATATAATGAAAGAATAAGAAAATTAGACATAGGGACCAAAAAGGAATATACAATTAGTTATACAGAAAATCAAAATGGAGTTGAAGTTACTGTAGGACCACAAAAGGTTAGTGAGAGTACTTTAGTTCAATTACTTGGCGAAAAGAAGATTACACCAGATGCTTTATATTCAACAGGCGTAGACGTAACAAAAATAGAAAAAGCAGTAGATGAGTTTAGAAATGTTTATGAAGAATTAATTGAACAGGTTAATGAATCAATGCTTGATAATGGATATGCACCAGTAGAACATAGAAAAGATTATTTCCCACATTTTACTGAAGAGAAAGCTGATACTTTATTAGGAAAGGCTGCAAAATTACTAGGAATAGATATAACAAATAGAGAGGAATTGCCTACTGACATTGCAGGGCAAACATATCAATTCAAACCAGGCAGAACATGGTTTAGCAATATTTTAAAAAGAACATCAAATGTTACAGATTATGATGCATTAAAAGGATTTGATAAATACATAAGAGGTGCTACAGATTTGATATATCATACTGGTGATATTCAAAATTTAAGAGCGTTATCTACTGCAATTAAAGGAAGTTATAATGATGTTGAAATTCAAAATAGAATTGAAGAAATAAAAGAATCTAGTATGTCAGATATTGAAAAGGCAGATGCTATTCAAGAAATATATAGTGTAGCAAAAGATAAATCTCATTTAAGCAAATTTATTGAATGGTTGGATAATTATACTAATTTGTTGGCAGGAAAGAAAGCAATTAATGATAGAGGTGCTGAAAAAGAGCTAAACAGACAAGTTTATAAAACTATGCAAGATGTAGAAAGTAGAATTGCTGCAAATGCGATTGGTGGAAATGTTGGAGTATCATTAACTAACTTTGCTGTTATTTCGCAAGCATGGGGAGAGGTAAGAACATCTAATTTAATAAATGGTGTATGGCAGACTATGAAAGCTTCTCTTGGTAAAGATTCTAGTTTTGCTTCTGAATCACAATTTATAACAAGAAGAAAAGGTACAGATACTTTAATAGAAACTACTTTAGATAAAGTTACTAAACCAATAAATGCAGTTTTGGATTTTGCTGATAATTTCTCATCAGAAGTAATTGTTAGGGCTAAGTATAATCAAAATTTACAAGAAGGTATGAATACAGAGCAAGCATTACAAGAAGCGGATAGATATACAGCAAGCCTAATGGCTGATAGAGGCAGAGGAGCATTACCAACTCAATTTAGTAACAAAAATCCTATAGCTAAAATGATGAATATGTTTCAGGTCGAGGTTAATAATCAATGGAGTTATTATTTTAAAGATTTGCCTAGAAATATTCAACAAAAAGCTAACGGAAATAAAGCTGAAATAGTAGCTAATACTGCAATGGCATATACTAAAATTATGGTAGGAGCTTATTTAACAAATGAATTATTAGGGTCTATTAGAGGAAATTCCACTAGAGTTTTACCTGACCCAATTTATATAGTAAAAGAATTATTAAATAGATTAACTGATGATGACGATGATAACGATGATGATGCTATAATTGGTACACTAACCGAGATAGCTGGAAATTTACCATTTATTTCGTTACCAGCTACCTTGCTTGCTGATAGTTTAGGATTGGATGTAGCTGATATAGGAAGAATATCTATATCTGGGGCAATACCTAATGTTGCCAATATTATATCCGATACTTCTGATATGATTCATGGCTCAAAGACAATTGGCGAAGGTGCAAAGAGTATTGGTTCAGAATTATTAGATACAGTTGGTGCTTCTTTGGTATTGCCATATGGCGGAAGTCAATTGAAGAAAACTGCAAAAGGTTTAGCTATGTATTTAAATGATGTACCTGGAAGTTATACTAAAAATGGAGATTTAAGATATACTGTAGATGACAACTTGTTAAGAAAAGTACAAGCGGGAATATTTGGAGCTTATGCTAATCCATATGCACAAGATTATACTGATAGTGGATATAAAGCAATAGATCAAGATGATATGGCTGAAATGCTTGATTTGAATATGAATAGTTCTGAATACAGAAAGTATAAATCAGGATTAAGCAAGGCACAAAAAACTGTAGATAAAAATGGTTATAAACAATATAATGATGATTCTGGCAATATTTATTGGTATGATTCTAAGAAAGGCATAATGTATGATAACTCTTACAAAAAAACAAATTTAACAAAAGATGATTTAACTAAATCTGTTAAAACACAAGAAGCCTTAAATTATATAAATAGTCTTGACCTAACTAATAGTCAGAAAAATATAGCTGCTAATGATTTAACTAAAAATTCTAAAAAGACTATAGATATGAAAGAATATGGAAAATATTCTTCTTATGAAGAGTATAAATATGCAAGAGATTATCCAGAAAAATATAGCATTATTACTCAAATAACTGATTATGATACATATTTGAAGTATAAAGAGGATATATCAGATATTAAGAAAAAATATAAGATTGAGACAGAGCATGATTCTAATCTTAGAAAGAAAGAGATTAGAAATTATATTAATAATTTAGACTTAAACAAAACTCAAAAAATATTATTAGAAAAAATGGCAGGAGGTTATGGAATAACGAATTATAAGGGCACTATACATAATTATTTAGATACTACTAATTTGTCTCAAGATGAAAAATATAAGATTTGGAAAGAATTATTTGATTAATTATATTATACAAAATGTAATACATACAACTCGTTTTTTGTCGAATATAATAATACTGTAATCCAGAATGAGAGGAGTATTATTTATGGAAGATATGGATATGTTTGTAGATTTAATAACCAATTTATTCTTAACAATTTCTTTGTATGAGTTAGTTCCTTTTACTTTAAAATATTGCATAGGAAGAATTTATACAGAAAAACAAGCTAGAAAAATAGCAATAATAAATACTATAATTGTATATTTTCTAATAACTATTTTTTACATATTTGTTATGGAAGAAAGCAAAGTTGCTAGTCCATATCCTGCTATGTTGTGGGGAACAATCGCATATTATATGCTAAAAAATAACAAAGGATTGCAAGACGATAATATACAAAATAACAATGATATAGCAGTAAAAGATATGCTAAAACAAACAAAAAATACGAATAATGATTTAAAAAGCTAAGCCGAATAACGGACTTGTTTTTTTCTTTTAGGAGGTCATAATGGCAAATAATCCAAGAACATTTTCTGATTTAGAAAGAAAATACAATTTTTCAGCTTTGTTGGGAATGACAGAAAATGTTAAAATTAATGAAAAATCTATAATAAGAGTAGAAAATGAATTGGCAAATATGCTAAATACTTTAATAATTAACTTAAAAGATGTGTTAGATAACCAGAGTGAAATTTCGCTCTGGTTTTTCTCTGGCATTCCAACCCAAACAAATGAACCTTATTCAAAATGGACTGATGACTCTGAACATTATGGCGATATTTATTATGATCAAGATTCAGGATATGTTTATCAATATCTTGAAAACGGATGGGAACGAAATGAAGACATTAATTTAATACAAGCAATGGCATTAACTAATGTTGAACTTGATACTGTAACTGACCATGAGCGAAAAGTTTATTTTTCTCAACCTATACCACCTTATTCAAGTGGAGATTGGTGGATACTAGAGGATGGGACTTTAAAAATATGCCAATTAGGCAAGGATAATGGAGATTATGAAAAAGATGATTTTATAGTAAGTAGCAAATATGTCGCAACTATTGCAACAAAAACAGATGATACAATTACTGTATTAAAAGGAACGGTTACTAAAATTAATGAAAATTATGTAAGTGTGGAGGATTTGGCAACTGGAGGAAAAACAGTAATAAATGGGGCTAATATAACAACTGGACAAATTGATACTGATCATGTTACAGTTGGAAATGGAAATGTTCAAATGAATGCTGATGGTATACAATTAAAAAATGGTGCTAAAGTTGTTGGCGAATATGGGTTGATGAATACATATTTATTCGAAAATCCAAATGGTTTTGATACTTGTGGATATGAAGCAGTTGACACAGAACCTTCTACTGAAGTAAAAATAAAAGGAATTAAAATAATATTTAATTTACCTGAAAAATTTAATATTGTTTCTGCTAAAGTAATTCTACATCATGCGCCAACTTTTTGGGAATGGATTATAGGAACTCCAGGATGCACATGGGGCTATTGCAGAAACTTAAAATTATATAGAGCTACTAATATAAATAGCAAGAAATATCAGGCAGGATACTTTTCAGAATATTATGAAACTGATAGTACATCATACGAAGAGATTGCTGATGCATTCGGCCAAGATGGTTGGACTCCTACCGAGCCTACTGAACTTAAGCATGATACAGAAGAAGAAACTTCTATCGACATAAAAGATAAAGTATCAAATGGTTTGAACGAATTATATATTCGAGTTTCAGAAGAAAAAACAGGATATGTTAATCCTAATTTTATTTGTGAAAGAACTGCATTTGTAAACGCTATGGTAAGAGTTGACGGCTATATGTCTTACGATTAGAAAGGAGATTTTTGACTATGTTTAAGATAAAAGATGGAACAATCTTTTGTTCACGAGGTGATGCTGGAACAATTACATTAAAGTTACCAATAACTGATATCAATGATTATATAAAATATGAAGATGATTCTAAAACGCCATATTGGTATGATAACAAGAACCAAATACTATATGATTCAAATTATGGTGAGTCTTCTACAGATATTGAGACTTTAACAATGGTATGTTATAAATTCAAAATTGGAGATAAAGTAGCATTTAACATTTATGAAAAGAATGGATATAATAAAGAACCATTATTAAAAAAAGAAATAATAGTAAAAGATGAATCTGATAGTGTTGATATTTGTTTAACAGAACAAGATACAACTTTTGGTACGCCTGTAAATAAAGAAACTATATTCTGGTATGATATTACATTAAACGATAATTTAACTATTGTTTGTTATAACGAAGATGGTGCTAGAGAATTTATAGAATATCCTGCGAAAGGAGATGGAGAATAATGGAAAATATAACTAGCAAAGGTACAATATTCGGAACTCTGATTGCTCAAGCAGGTCCAAAAGGAGATACAGGCAAAACTGGAGATAGAGGCCTTACAGGTGAGGCTGGTTATTCTCCAGTAAAAGGAATTGACTATTTTACACAAGAAGATATATCGGAGATTAGAAAAGGTATTGAAGGTGATTTGACTGGTGAATATAATAAAAATGCAATAGAGAAAACCAATATTTTTAATACAAATGCTAAAGAAACAACTACTTCTTTTGACTTAAATGCCGAAAATAAAACAAAGGAATATAACGATAATGCTTTAGCTGAAATTGAAAAATATAATTCTAATGCAATTGAAAAAAGTAATAATTTTGATACTAATTTTGAAAACAAAACTTCAAAATTTGATAGTAATTATGATGAAAAAATAAAAGGACTTAACGATAATAATGATCTAGTAATACAAAACTATAATAATAATGCAAAAAAACAAATGGAAATATTTGATACTAATTTTACTGAAAAGTTAGAATCATTTACTAATAATGCTGGAACTAAGTTTAATGATTTTAATACAAATTCAGATAAAGCATTGGCAGAATACAACAAAAATCACGCTGATAAAATGAAAGAGTATGACGATAATGCTACTGCTAAATTAACTGCTTATAACAAGAATAATACTGATAAAACTAATGCTTACAATGCTAATGATATTGCTAAGACTAAAGCTTATAACGATAATACAGTATTAAAAGAAAAAGCTTACAATGATAATGCTACAAGTAAAACAGAAGCATTTAATGCTAATGTAACTGAAAAGATTGCAGAATATGATGAACATGCTACTGATTTAATAAATAGTGTGCAAGAAGTAATAACACAAATCGGAAACATAGATAAGGTGTTAGATGAAATCAATGGAAAAGAGGTGTAATAATGGGAACAACAGCAGAAAAATTAAATTATTTAAAAGAAACAAAAACAAAAATAAAGAACGCATTAGAGACGCCTTCAAGCATATTTAGAGATTATTCGTCACTAATTAAGAAGTATATAGATAATCAACCTGTTAAGATTGTGAGCGATGGAATATGTAACAACGCAGCAGATTTGCCAACAAAGACAATAAATGTTGCTGGAAATAGTAAGCAGAATGCAACAAATGGATATCAATTATTTAACTGGAATGGAGTGTCTACTCCAGCAATAGCAACTTATGAAGATGAAGTAGCAAAGTTAACGTGGACTAATGACTTTGATGTATTCTTTTTAAACAACACTGAACAATATTTAAATGATTTAAATACCTCAAAAGAATATACAATTTCATTTAAACACAAAGGCAATGCAATAAAAATATCTAATTATACAGCTAGTCAATATAACGTAATTACTAACAATGATAATGATTATATTAAATATTCTTTTACTGTCACAGGTGTCTCTTCTGTAAGGCTAGGGACTATAAGGAGTGATGCATCTGGAACAGCTTATATAAAAGAATTAATGGTATATGAAGGAACAGAAGATAAGATATACGAACCTTACACAGGAGGAATACCAGCACCTAACCCAGAAAATCCGCAAAAAATTGAAGTTATAAATAGCATTGGGTTGGAACAGAGTGGAAAGAACGAATTTGATAATACAGTACAACCGCAAATGGTGAGTGGTGCAAAAGCGACAACAATAGAAAAAGGAAAGAGAATAGAATTAACAGGAAAAACATATTCTTATGTAGTTTTTAAAATTAAAAAAAATATTAGTAAATATGCTGGAAAAACAGTAAGATTTAAAGCTGACTTTTCAAAATCTAATGCTAGTCTTAATCCCAAATATGGCATTTTCCTAGCAGACGACAATTATTCGACTGGAAGAATATTAAAAGGAGAGTCAACAATAAGTGGATATACAATAACTTTTAATTTACCGGAAATATTTGAAAACGAAAAGGAGTATTTATTTTTAAGATTTTATGGAACCGTTGAGAAAGAGGGAAATATCGGTGATTATGTAGACTTTAATAACGTCATATTAACAATAGATAATAAAGATATGACATATGAACCATATCACGAACCTATAATAACTCCAATAAATCTACAAGGAAATACTTTAGCCAAAGTTGGAGACATAAAAGATAAGTTAAAGATATACAGAAATGGTAATATAGAGATTGAGAAGAACGTTGGAAAATATGTATTTACAGGAAATGAAGAATTATATAATTTAACTTATAATCGTGTAAGCGCTCTTATTCCTAATGATTATAAAAAAGTTGCAAATTCAAATGTTCCTAATCTTTTATCTAATTGTTATAAAAGTGTTGCAAGAAATAAAAGTGATACAAATAACTCAGTATCATTTTTATCAACAGAAGATGAGAATTTTGGAACTATTCTTTGTGATATTCTTCATAATAACAAAGATTCAATGAGGTCTTTTTTGAAAAGTAATTATGAGAATGGAACACCAATCTATATTCTTTATGAATTAGCAACTCCGCAAACCATCAAATTATCTCCAATAACCCCAATCGAGTTATGGCAAGGAACGAATATATTTAAGTTAATAACAAATCTAGATACAACATTTGAAGTAGAATATGTAGTAGATAAAGAAAGTATATTGAATGAAGTACAAACAGCAATGTTAGAAGCAGAAATAGAGATTTAGGAGGTGTAGGAATGGAATTTTTAAGAGAATTTATCAAAGATGGATATTTAAAAGCAGTCGGAAAAATGGAAGATTACAAAGTAATTTTAGGAGCAATTACTTATTTTGACAAAGGTATTCTTAAAGAAGGTGATTTAAAAGAAATAAGTGAAGCAATAAACAAGCAATATGAAACATCAGAAGAAATTACAGAAACAAATATGGAAGCTACGGAGGAATAGCAAATGTGGGAGTTTATACTAAACTATTGGTTGCAAGAACTATTCGCTATAATCTGTATGCTGATAGGATATTTATTTAAAAAGATAGCAAAATTGTGGAAAAGACAACAAGCTATTGAAAATGGCGTACAAGCTCTTTTAAGAAATGAGCTAATAAGAAGATATAGAGAATACGAGAGCAAAGGCGAGATTTCCATTTTAGATCAAGAAAACATAACTCATATGTACGAAGAATATAAAAATTTAGGTGGAAATGGAACTGTAAAGAAATTATATGATGAAATGTTAGAATTACATATAAAAATAGTAAAGTAGAGGAGTGAAGTATTATGGATAAAATAAAGAAAATAGCTAAATACACAATAAATATATTAGCAATAGTAAGTGCATTAGTGGCAGGAATAAATGCTGTAGACGGAATAACAATACCACACGCAATACAGATAGTACAAGTAATAGCCGTAGTAAACGGTGTTATAAGCACGTACCTTTTGGGACAAAAAGCAGTAAATAGCAAGGAGGTATAGTTATGGAAGATAACATACAAATAGAAAATGTAGAGTTCGAAGAAGAATTATATCAAAAAAATATATCAGAAAATGACTTCTCTGGAAGTGAAACAGACGGAATAGGAGATGATGACAATGCAAATAACTAAAATGCTAGTGCCAGAAAACAAATATTCAATCAAATGTCCGTACGAAATGACGCCGGAATTTATAATAATTCACAATACTGCAAATGATGCATCAGCAATGTCAGAAATGTCTTATATGATAGGAAATAACAATAAAGTATCATATCATTGTGCAATTGATAATTATAGAGTTGTACAAGGTGTACCATTTAACAGAAATACTTGGAATGCCGGAGATGGAAGAAATGGAAATGGAAACAGAAAAGGAATATCATTAGAAATTTGTTATTCAAGATCTGGTGGAGAACAATTTGAAGAGGCTGAGAAGCTAGCAGCAGAATATACAGCATATCTATTAAAGCAGTATGGTTGGGGAATAGATAAAGTAAAGAAACATCAAGACTTTGCAAATAAGTATTGCCCACACCGTACACTAGATATGGGATGGCAAAGATTCTTGAATATGGTTAGCTCTTATTTAGAAGTTAAACCAGTTGAAAATGAAAATAATATAGAAAGTGGAAGTGATGAACCTGTGAAAAGATATCAAAATGGAAGTACAAGCGAAAATGTTTATGCAGATACAGCTTGTACTAAAAAAATAGGAAGTTTAAATCCTCGTGAAGAATGTGATTGTTTTGGAATATTTAATGACAGAGCAATGGTAAGATATCAAGTTAATGGAAGTTCTAATTACAAGATAGGTTTCTGCAAATGGCTTGGAGGAGTGAAATAGTTTCATGAAAAGAGAGGTACGTTGATTAGTTTCAGCTTACCTCTTTTTTGCGTTTTATATCTAAAATTTAAGGCATAAAACTATATTGATTTAAAATAAAAACAGCTTAAAATTGATTCTGAAAAGCTAGAAAAAGTGGTAAATTCAGCGAATTTTACTCAATTTGACAAAAATAAAATTTTAAAATAAAATATTGCAAAATAATAATTTTATGATAAAATGTTGTTGGGGGAAATACAAAATGTTAAAAATAGCAGGTTTAGTACTAAAGACAATAATAACAATATTAGTTGTATTTTCGGTGCCGTTTATTATACCATTATTTTTTAAAGCCTTATTAAATTGGGGAATATTTGATAATTTAGAAGAAATAAAAGAGATAATAGATGTTTTTAATAACAAGTATACATTGATATATGTATGTATAGGAATACTGGTAATAGCAATTTATTTTCATAAATGGGATGGCTTTAAAGATATAACATTAGATTTGTTAAAAGGAATGAAGTTAAAAGTAGAACATGGAGGCAATTCTTTGTCTGCTGAATTAGCAAAAGCAGAAGTTCATGAAAGCGAAAAGAAAAAAGAGGCTGTTATAGAAATTATAGATTCTAATAAAAATTTAGATACTACATCATTTAATAAAGAGGTAAGACAGGCATTAGGAATACAAGGAGATAAAAATAAGAATGCTAAGTGTAGTGAATGTGACAAAATAGAAGTTGAAGAAGAAAATGTAAAATTAAGAAATTTTGCTGCATATAATATGTTAAATAGAGATGCAAGAATAGCACTGCATGTTATATATACTGAAAATTATATAAAAAAAGAAGAGTTTAAAAAACAAATAATACAAGGATATAAAAAAAGGAATAAAAAGAATATAAAATTAGCAAGACAAGATATAAATAAAATAGCTAAGAATAAATATGACACAATTTATGATGGACTAAAATTCTTGAATATAATAGAGCCTTCAGAGGATGATACAATAGTTAAACTTACAAAAGAAGGTAAAAGGTTTGTTGAGAAATATATAGAAAAGGAAGAGGTGGTCTAATATGGAAATTAATGCTACAAAAGTTGGTCAATTTTTCTTATCAAAGAATAAAGATTTAACAGATATTCAAATTCAAAAATTAGTATATTATGCATATTCATGGTATATGGTAGTGCATAAAGGCAAAAAAATATTTGATGAACAACCAGAAGCTTGGATTCATGGACCAGTTTTTAGAAGTCTTTTTAATAGTATGAAAAGCAAAAGCTTTTTAGACTTAAGTGAAGTCAAAAATATATGCGAATCAAATACAGAATTTTTAAATACAATTTATAGTGTATACGGAAAATATTCAGGGAATACACTTGAAAGAATGACACATTCAGAATTGCCCTGGAAAGAGGCTAGAAAAGGACTAGCACCATATGAACATTCTCAGAATAAAATTAAAGATTCTGATATAATTAAATGTTATAGTAATTAATAGGAGAAATAGTAATAGTTCTCTTTTAGTTTCTGATAGCACAAGCAAAAATAAAAGGTTAGTTTTCTAGCCTTTTATTAAAATATTTATTATATTCGTTATTATAAATTTCTTGAATCTCTTTTTCTGATAAGTTTTTATCAAACTCATCTCTCATTATATTTTCCACTTCTAAAACTTTAGCACCAATTTCATTTATACACTCTTCATGTATTATGCAAGAAACAGCAAATAGCAATGCTGATATTAACACCTCTAATATTTTTAGACTATTTTCAATTTTTAAGAAAATAGAGATTATATTTACTATTATTAAAAATACTAATATTTTATAAAAATTTTTAGCAATTATTTTTTTCATACATTATATCATCCTTACTTTTTTATTAATTCACCATTAGAATCTTTTTCACATTCTTCTAGATCATCCAATGCATGGTTTGTAGCAGCAATAACAAATGCACTAAAACTATATTTTGTACCTGTTATTGCTTTTTCAACTCTCTCTATTGTACTGTTAGGAAATCTAATAGCCTTTTGAGTTGATGATGGTATTACTGGTAATTTGAATTTTGACATATGTAGCATCCCCCTTTATGATTATTATATATTGCAAAATGCAATACGTATATAATGCGTTTTGTATTCGTTTTTTGGTATGCAACCAGTCTTAATATATCTTAAATATAGTATAGATGTTCAATATTTTTATAAAAAGTGGTTTTTAATTGATAAAATTCACTACTTTTTATTTACATGATATTTATAATATGTTATTATGAATATATTATAACAATATAAACAGGAGAAACTATGAATAAGGAAGAATTAAGAAAATATTGCATTGATATGTTAGCCAAAGGTAATACAATTGTAAAAATTGCTAAACAAACTGGTTTTTCAAGAACATATATTTCAAATCTTATAAAAGAAGATGATCAGTATAAAATTATTAAAAATAAGAGAAAAATTAAGGTATATAAGAGAAAAAAATATAAGCAAATGACAATACATATTCCAACTGAATTTATTAAAAAAATAGGAATTTCAGAAGATAAAACAAAAGAGGAGTTTGTAAATATTTTTTATGATACAAATAATAATCAGATAATAATTAAAAAGGTATAGGGAAAATGTGTCTCTATATTTTTTTGATTTTATGTTGCATTTACAGAGTAAATGTGCTATAATGCGTAACTATTAAAACAAATATAATTGAAGGAGGAATCATTATGGCTCAAGAAAAGTCAATTATACCAAAGATTTTAGAGAAATACTTAAGTTATTTAATCGCAATAAAAGGTTGCTCCAAAAATACTATAGTAGCTTTTTCATCTGATTTAATGCAATTTTTTAATTTTATAAAAGAATATAAAAGCATACCAGTTTCAATTAAAGATTTTACTATATTTATTCTACTGCAAATACAAGAATCAGATATTATTGCTTTTCTGGTATACTTAAACTACAATAAAGATAATAGTCCTTATACCAGGCAAAGAAAAATAACAGCATTAAAAAGTTTTTACAAATGGATATTTTCGATATATCCAAAAACTGTACTTAACAGAAAAAATCCAACATATGGTTTAACTTTCATAAGAAAAATAGATAGATTACCTCATTATCTAACTTTAAATCAAGCAAAAGAAATTCAAAAAATATTTAATTTATCAAATACAAGATTTCCAAAGAGAAACAATGCAATCATTACCTTGTTCCTTTCTTCAGGAATAAGATTGTCAGAATTAATTAATATAAACATAGGTGATATTAATTTTAATACTAATAGTATTGTTATATTTCGGCAAAAATAGCAAAGAAAGAATAGTTTATTTTAGCAATTATTGTAAAGAAAAAATATTAGAATACTTAAATGCAAGAGATATAAGAAATATAAAAGACAATAAAGCACTTTTTACTAATAAGTATGGAAACAGAATTGGTATTGATGCTGTTGAGGATATATGTAAAAAAGCATATAAATTAATGCACTTAGATGCATATTATACTACACACACATTAAGACATACTGCAGCAACAATAATGTATACATACGTAAAAGAAGACGTTTTATTATTAAAAGAGTTTCTAGGACATTCTAGCTTATCTAGTACGCAAATATATACCCATTTGAATAATAAAAAAATAAAAGAAGCAGTAGAAAGTCATCCATTAAATAATTTTAAAAGAGGGGAGTAGGACCATGAATTTAGATTTTGATATTGATTCTATACGTAATAATAAAATTGAATTGTTGGATTGTCAAGTTGATTTAATTTTAAAAAGTTTAGAATTTTATTGTTATACATATGAATTTATTTATCCAAGAACAAATAAATCAAAATCTACAGAAGAAAATTTAAGAATTTCGTTAGTAACAGATACTTATCATCAAATCCTTGAACAATTTAAAAAGTCTAAAACCAATAATCCAATTTTAGATCAAGATAAAAAAATTTATAAAATTTTATAAAAAAGTATTGACACATGTATTTACCATGTGTTACACTTTAACCAAGTTAATAATATTTTACTTTTTACGTTATATTTTTATTGTATCAAATATTGTAAAGATGTATATTAGGAGATAGGGAGATATAGAAATCCTTATATTTAATAGCATATAACATTGCGCAAAATCAAAGTTTTGTGCAATAAGAGATAGGAGCAAAATAATAGAACCCTTATCAAGGTCCTACCCATAAGTTCTTGTAACCACTAGCCTTAACGGCTTTACTAGCTATTTATTAGCTATCGTTTGACTAACATTATTGCATCATATATTTACTATTTGTAATAA
>OLNW01001011.1_pt1 | contig 29939 bp, 26 predicted proteins | sample 1672121 | NCBI WGS metagenome assembly OLNW01 (sample SAMEA3136648, study PRJEB25190) | human gut metagenome
TCCAAGAGGATATAGAACTCTTTTTTGGAGTTTACACAGAATTATTTACAGTCTCAACAATGGATTGTTTCAATCCTTCATAGGTAATGTACAACGAAATAATATGCAAAAATTGAGCCAGTTCTGCCATTGCCAGGACATCTTAAAGTTTCAATCCCTCATAGGTAATGTACAACCAGTCCTGACAATCGAGAACATTCAGTTCAAAGAGTCTATGTTTCAATCCCTCATAGGTAATGTACAACATGAAATATCAGTATCAATGGAACAGCCTTAGAAATGTTTCAATCCCTCATAGGTAATGTACAACTTCAAAAGAAGCTGGTGAATACATTAAAGATATTATTGTTTCAATCCCTCATAGGTAATGTACAACCACAGCATTTCCGCCATTTCTACTTCCCATTATCTCCCAATCCCCCATTTTTTGCAAGTTTTTTCCAAAAAAGTCGGTCAGTCTCTTTTTCCAAATCGTCCATTTTCCTTGATTTTACGGCATTTTCCAGATTCCATAAATCTCCCCTTGAGACTGACCGACTTTTTTATCTTTCATTTAACTTTCCCCATATCCAGTCCATTAATAAACTGTGCAAAAATTTTTATCTGTTTTTCTAAAATCTTCCCTGACATTTCATCATTTAAATCCATTTTTTGTTCCACATAAACTTCAAAATCTCCATCTTTTGTCACATGAAGTCCTCCACAGATTTTTCCATTTTTTGTTTTTCGATATTCAACACCTTTTCTTGCTTTCTCTGTCAGTAATTCGGGGTTTATAAATTTCCAAAAGCGAATTTTTCCATTTTCTCCAATAGAGATATCAAATATTGTTCCATTCTCTGTTGTTACAAAGTAAATCAAACTTTTTTTATATGTTACACTTCGGTATTTCATGTTTAGCTGGCTTAGCGCTTCTTCCACGATATTATCATTTGTCATTTTATTCATCATCAATTTTTTTACCTGCTTCCTCCGATTTTTTTAAGCTGTTACCTTTGCAATCCATGCGTGAGAATACTGCGTATTATAGATAAGCATTTTATTGAAATCCTGCATTTCTCTCAAGTCTTCTTCGGTAAAAATGCAGCGGGATTCTCTTGTTTTTGACTGGTTCAAACTTAATCCTCCTCCATTGCGATGATGTTTTCCTTTGTGTTCATGCGGTGCATCGTGGTGATAGGAAAAATCCATCGAATTTGTAATTTTTTCATATTCAAACTCCGGCAACACTTTCAATAATTCTTTTCCTGCTGTTCCAATAGAGGAAATCATGATATAATCCATTGATTCTAACAATTCAGACGCACTCATTTTAACTCCATCGAAGCCTTTGATTCCTCTCTGCAGATTTTCAGAAATCAGCATATAGTGTCCTACGCCATTTAAAAGATTCAATAATTCCTGGTCAATCTGAAGTCCATTTCCAAGGCACATCAGAATAAAATGAGAATCCCAATTTGAAATAAAATTTTTTAACGCAAGATTTGTTTCTGCTCCGGATTCTAACACAATTTTTCCGTTTCCTTCCGGAAGGCTTTCTAAAGGAGTTTCGTATTCCCATTGTGTCTCAAACAGACAAAGACAGGAATTTTCATTTAAGTCTCGTTTTGTACCGACAAATACAAATGGTCTTTCTGATTGTTTTATTAACTGACGAATCACAGGAATTGCTTTATTATATCTGCCACAAAACAGTATTGGTTCCTCGGGTCTGATTCCGGTCACACTGATTACATGGGCTGATGAAGTCGCATCAATATTTCCCACGTTGCGTCGTTTATTATTGGTGCGGTCTGCTTTTGTCGATGGGAGGCTCAAAAGAGCCATTCCCATTCTATCATATAATTTTTTATGTTTACGCATCACTAAATTTCTCCTTTCGGTAGCCGTCATAAAGAAACGGATGAGAACTGATACCAGGCATACTGATAATTGCCTGTCCTTTTTTCGTAATTTGTGAAAAATGATAATCAGACACTACATCTTCAACGGAATCCTGATGATGAATTTTTTCTCCTACCCCTGCATAGCTGTACAGATAATGTGCTTTTCCATATCGTTCTGATACAACGGCACGGCTCATAGGGTCTGACACTCTCAACGAAATCACATTTGGAAATAAGGAAAGCAGGATTTCTGCTTCTTCTTTTGAATACTGATGTGTCATAAGTCTTGCTGACTGTAATGCCATAATCACACGAACTCCGCCTTTTCCGTTGCTTCCAGGGTCTCTCGCAAGCGATAATGCATCAATCAATACATTTGATTTTGGAATTAAAGAGGCTTCATCTAAAAAGAACCATGTTTTATGATTACTATCTGCACGCATTGCCTGTTTTAACAGTAAATCTAAAATAATGTGAAGAACGGATAACGTACTATGTCCCGAATTGGCATAATCATAATAAAGAAAAATTCGTTTTCCTCCTTTTTGCAATGCATTGACAGCGGAAAATTTTCCGTTTTCTGCTGCGAAACAGCCAAATAGTGTTCGGGAAATCAAGGTACGAAGTTCCGACAAACAGCCCAGACCCTGCTCTGAGCCCTCGCCCAGATAATCTCGAATCATCCCAAAATAATCGGGATATCTTAAGGCAAGCTCTATCCATCCTGGTGCTTCATCTGTAGTGTAAATCGGAGTCGTCGCTAAAAATTCAACCAGATCAGCATTTGACAGTGTAAAACCTTTTTCTTTTGATTCATCATACATGTACCGGCATGTCTGGTAAAAGATATCTCTGGCTGCCTGAGGAAAAAATGGCTGTGTTGCCTTTTCTTCGACTTCTGCAAACAGTTCTGTCGCAATTTCTCTTAGTGTAAGTTCAGGGTTTTGAGATGCTTCCATTTCTTCAAATATATTCCAACAGGAATTCGGCTCTTTACTGTTGATGCTAATCACCCAGTCTTCTTCTCTTTTATAACAAAGCATGTCTGGTTTTGCACAGAAAATAACAACATTATCTCCACTTTCTTCTGAATACTCCAGGATTGGTTCTTGAATTTCTTTCATCAAACAGGTTTTTCCTGTACCCACATTTCCCATTAACAGGGTTGGAGATTCAAAGCAGTTCCCATCATCCAAAATAAGATTATGCTGCAGTTTTACAATTGGTCCTCTGCCTGTTGTTTTACATGCTGGTACTGTGTTTAGAAGTTCATTTCCTTCAATTAATTTTTTCAACATCTCTACTTTCCCCCTTATGAAAAAGTACTTTCACCAAACTCAAATAAAACTCTTCCTCTGCTTAATGCCCTCCATGACCGCCATGACCTCCGCCCGAAAAACCGCCATGACCTCCGCCTGATGAGCCACCATGTCCTCCGCTCGATGAACCTCCATGACCTCCACCTGACGAACCTCCGTGACCTCCACTTGATGAACCTCCATGACCTCCTGCCGTATTTCCTGAATTCCCGTGTCCACTTCCAGCAAAGCCATTGGAACTTGAATTTCCATGCCCTATCGTTCCGATTCCAGAACTTTTCCCAGATACCGCAGGCGTTACCGCTTTTCCAGAATTGTTTACCGCATGTCCGTTTTTACTCAATTCTCCTCTTGCAGAATTTGTGTTAAAACCTGTTTTCATCATATCTGCTCTCATTCTTGAAACATTGGAATTTGATTTACTGCCTGATTTAAAGTCCGATTCACGTCCATGATTTCCATGCCCTTCATCGCCTCGTTCACGTCCTCCATCTTCTGCTTTATTTCCGGACGTTTGACGATTTCCATTATTCTTACTACCATCCGGTCCTTTTTCTTTTCCATAATTTGCAGGATTAAGGCTTTCACAAAAATCCTGATGTGCTTTACTGCTCATATTCTCCTTCCCTTCTAATGTATTTTCCAATCCATTGTTTTTATTTTTATTTTGATTCTGTTTTGATTCTTTGTATTCATGCGGTACTGCCCTGTGAGCTTCTCCCATTACTTTACCTGAATTATCAATCATCTCCCCTATCGGCACATTCGTAATATCCATCGTATGGGTATGAACTTTGGGATAGCTGTGTTCTGTGGTCACAATGACTTTTTCTCCGACATTCTGCCATGACCATTTGGTCTGATTATCAAAATAGTTTGACATCTCAATCTCTCCTTAATCGTGTATAAAATAATCCGTCACACGTCCCTGTGGCATAACGGAATCACTACTTAATTCTTCTGATTTTTTCGGATATCGATATCCAAAAGTAATAGAAAACAGACTCCACAAAATCAGCCAGAGTACGCCTTGGAATACTCCGATTTTCAATCCTATTTCCAAAAGAATACTTCCAAGTAAAGCACCTGTCACACTGCCAAGAAGAATGGTCGGAACACTGAAATCGTCCATATACGCAAACAGCACTGCACTTCCAATCAATGTGCCTATGATAGTCAAAAATAAAATCCGCAGGATTCCATAAAGTCCATCCATGTTTTTCATATAACGAATCGAAAGGAGTGTCCGGTCAGAATAGGATGTTGCTGCAGTTTTCATCGCAGATGCCAAATCACTTGCATTTTTAACATTTACAAACACACCGCCTGTTGTTTCTGCTATTTTATTCATTACCTTTTTATCCACAGAACCAAGACCAACTGTACTGATATTGATTCCAAGATCACTGTATTCTTCAAGTGCATGATTAAATTCCGGTACATTTCCTTTAAACCACAGAAAACCATTATCCAAATCTGTGGCTGCTCCATCTGTCAGTAAAACAACTTTCGGATGTTCTCCGCCTTCCCATACGTGTTCTTTATAATCTTTCAAAATTTGAAGCAGTGTCCCTCTGATTGCCGTGCCACCAGAATGGCTAATTGGAATTTCTTTATAATCAGAATCTAAATACCCCATCTGTTTCACAATCTTCGTTGAATCCGAAAATGTATAAACCATGTATGGAAATTCTGCTTTTTCTGCTTTCATAATCTCTGGAATTGCTTTATAGCGAAGCCCTTTTGCATCATTTCCTCCCATTGAACCCGATTCATCAATCACAAAAATGTAACTGGTTGCCTCAATTTCTTTTGTTTTGGGATTAATTTCGTATAGATATTCAAGAAATACGGTTACGATAAAAACAGCTAACAGACTGCAGAAAAAATATAAAATAACGCTTCCAGCGCCCTCATAAAAACGGCTTTCTTTATCAAACGAACCTGTCAGCATCGAACCGATAAGTACCATTAAAAAGACGGATGAAAATAAAATCGAACAAAAGACTCCAATCATCAAAGGACCGGATATACTGTTATGATAGAGATTATAAAGATACTGACAGCCAAACCAGCTTAAGATTCCACCTGCCAGACTCATAAGTGCAACAGTTTTATTAAAATACGGTCTTATTTTATTTTTCATAACTTCTCCTTGCTTTGTCATTTAGGCAGGCATTTTCTTAAGGAATTGCAACACGATTATGAAACGTATTATCAATAATCTTTTCGGCTGTTGCTGTGCTTTCAGATCGAACTGTAAAATACTGTCCGTGCTTATCATGTTTCATACTGACATTCGGTGCATCCCCTTGAATCAAATAGATACGGAATTTATTTTTTGCTCTTTGAAATACATATACGATTCTGGTGGAATCAACAAAATATTCATAGCCATCTCCGGATGGTGGAATAAATCCGCCTCTTCCAGCTTCTGGGCTGTCTTTAACCATTTCTTTAAAATTTTTGATTTCCAGAAACAATAAAACAATCCCAAGAACAGCCCAGCACACACCTGGAAGAATCTGAAGTGTACGCTCGATATTGTAAAACATAACGTAATTCACCCCCTCGTCTTTTCTTAATAAGTCAGCCATCGAATAACTGCAAGAATCGGAAGAACCATTATAACTGCTGTCAGCACAATAACAAATCCAACACCGGCAGTCGCAATCAACAGTTCAATACTGCTCCCAATTAGGAGATACACCATCGAACCAATTTGTTCATTAAAAAAAATCAAGACTCCCGCAAGCAGTGCTGATAGGCGACGCATTGCATTATTATCATCGGCCTTAATCATCGCAACAATTGCAATTATAAAAGACAAAATGCAGGTAGCAAAACGAACAATATCTATAATATGCATCTCCATAATTTTTTCTCCTCTACTCTAGCTTAAGGATTCTATCCGCTGTGTCCGAATCCCAGTCAACCAGCTTCACACTCCTGTTTGTCTTCGCAATAGCTTCATCCAGCTCTCCGTCTGGCTTTTGGTCATAAGTGTAGAAATCTGCGAAACTATATCCTACGCCTGCACTTTTGATTCTAGAACGGTCAATCCCTTCCGTTTCAAGCAATTTGCAAACAACATCTGCCCTCGCAAGAGATAGTTTTTTGCAGTAATCCTCTCCTCCCCAACAGGCTGTCGTTCCACATACCACCAATTTAAAGTCCGGATATTGATTCATGTACTCTGTCACATACTGAAGCGCCTTACTGGCTGACTCTTCATCCGCAAGTTCTGCCGTTCCTTCATGAAAGGCAATACTTGTCTCATCAAAATTAAGGACTCCTCCGTCAGCAAATGCTTCATTCACTTCTTCTGTATCATGAACTTCCATTGAACTCTGCACGACTGTAATCGGACTGACGACCGGCATTGAATCTTCCTCATAACTGGAAGAAAGCGGGAGGTTGTCTTTGAATTGTACCTTTTTTGCATTGCCTGCCTCAAAAATAGAATTCCAGACAGCCTTTAAATTTTTACGGCTTGTCTCTGGCAATGCTTTCTGCTGACCAGCGGTATCTCCCACATTATAGGCAGTTACCGAAATACCATCTAACTGTGGGATTTCATCCAGTTCTTTAAGTTGTGTCGTAATATCTTCTGCATCCGCTGTATTTAAATTATAGTCCACAAAAGATAACACGCCCGTTGTGCTTAAAAGACTATCACAAATGATGAGTTTGCGTACGAGTTCGGTGTCTCCTTTCTGCTCCACACTATTTAACCCACGAGCTGCAAGCTGGATGGATTTAAGGCTGTCCACTTCAGCAGTCTGACTCTTCATGCTGGAGGCTGATTTAAGAATTTTCCTTGTCTGCTTTTTCGCAATCTGATCGTACTTTGATTTTGATAGATGCTTCTCTTGACTAGGAATATTGATTGCTGTGCAATACGGCTCTCCATCATCAACTACCAGCGTTACAGAGCCTTGGCTGTAACAAGCTTGATATATCACATCTTGAATTAATTTAAGATTCACACACGGCGAATTAACATGCGCACCCAGTACAACAGCCACATGAACTTCCCGATTTTTAGATGCCGAAGCAGATACTTTTTCTGTACCACAACCTGTCAGAACAGCCAGAATGACTACAGCTAATGCTACAACACCCAGTCTTTTTACTCTTTTCTTCATAGACGTTTTCCTCCTCTAAGCAACCGTTTTTCTTGCCTGCAATTCTTCATCTGTTTTCGGTTCTAACTCTAAATCAATTACATCCGCCTCCTGCTCATCCTGATTTTGAATTTCACTCTTACTTTCCAGCAATTCGGAAATTCCCTCCGGTGTCCCATCATTTTCACACAGTTTACGAATGGAATAAACTCTCGCAAATTCCCCCTGCTTAAGAATCAGTGCTGCAATTTTTTTAAACTGCTCTCTGTCGTACTCATTCAAATCAAAATCCATATCTGCCAGTAATTCGTCACGCATGATTTTGCACTCATCCAGCTCTTTCTCCAGTTTGATTCTTTCGAGTTCCCTTTTCCTTTTTTTCTTTGCTTCTTGCGAAACTTCAAGTGAAAGTACAAACGTACAAACAGATGTACCTAATGGTTCTAAGCCCATCAAGCCTGCCAGTATTGTCTGTGCCAGTGTTGCTTCGAATTTTTCTTCATCACTTTGCTCAAATTCTTCATTGCCGACGGAAATCTCTTCGGAAGAAGCATCATAAAATGACTCCTGTGATGCCATTCGTAATGCAAAAGTTGCACAAAAAAACGTAATAAACAAAATCCCTAATATCGTACATACAGCAATCTTTTTTTGTTTCGTGTATTCTTGATTATTGATGCAGACGGCAGCAATCATAGGAGTAATATTTAAAACTGTTGCCACCATAACAGTAATTACCCAAGTCAACGAAGGTCTTTGTTTCAGCATAATATCGAAAATTGTATATAACGTAAATGCATCCGTAACAATACAGGCAAGAACAAACAACTGACACACACATGGATGCTGTAAAATATTGACACGTTCCGCTTTCTGCAAAGCTTGTTTGTGTTTTGTTAAGATTCTTCTATCCATATCTTATCCCTCCATAGCATTAAGTGCTTGTTCTAATCTTTCGATGTCACTTTCCACAGTCTCTAGGTCTGCGTTTTGATATATTCGTATTAGATGAATGTCTTTCGTATGCTCGACTTGCTGTTGTTCGATTTCTTTGATGGCTAACTCGATTTCTGATGATATAATTTTTTCATAATAGCCAGGGTTATATCTGTCTGGTCCTGCTTTTGAAATTAAAGTATCAATATCGGAATCCAGATTAGACAAAAACTGCTGAAATCTATCAGGAATGTAATACTCCATCGGTCTCCAGCCTATTGCATCCGTTGAATGAAGAATCGTCTCCTTTCTTTCTGCGCCCTTAAAATATTTGTTTCTGGTTCGGTCTGGTCGAAGTCTGTCAACAATCGTTTTCTGATTTGTCTTCGCACTTTTCATAATCATACACTCCCTTCAGTAGATAACAAAACTGCTCTGTTTCAGCCTTATGTGTATCTATATACAACTCAAATGAACGGTCATAATCGAGTGGTGGAATCATCTTATCCTGTACTGGTCCCAGTCGATACAACATTCCCTGCCCATAAATTGAAAACATGCTCTGAATTGCTGAAGCAGTTGCCTTCAACTCCTCTCGTGCATTCAATTCACTGGATTTGATCTTACTGTGAATCTCACCTAATCGCTTTATCACCTCTTGATATGCCTTTTTATCTTCTACTCTTTGTTCTTGAAAAGAACGAATGGTCCTTTTTTTATCAATATCAGAACATTCACTGTCTATCTCTACAAAATTTTTCTTGAGTTTCTTTCTAAGTTCTGATTCCTTCAACAACAAATTAAAACTCTCCACGCGGACTGCCTTCAGCTCTTGTTCCAGCTTTTTCACACGCTTTGCAGACAGCTCATTAAAGAGCTTACGCTTGCTGGTAATGTAGCTCGAAGAAATCCAGCCTGTCTCTTCATCCACCGTTGCTGTTTTTGTGATTCTTCCTTGGAAGAAACCATGAAGCCAGATGAATAAGCCAGGTACACACATTCCTTTGATTTTTAATGTTTTCTCTCTCATAATGAGCTCCCTTCCTAAGTAGATTTACAGTTGAATCCTTGATTCTCAGATGATGAAAAATCCAGTGAATCCCTCCCCTCAATTTCTAAACTAATATCTGCTATTTGATTACTAACAGATATGTTGTGGTTCTATTTTATGATAGAAATGTACCAAATTTTAGGAGACTTTAAAATAAACCTGAAGTTATATAAATACTTCTAACTCATAAAATCGTAAATTTTCTTTCTCTTTTATTTTTCTTTTATTTCTCTTTTAACTACTGCTTTGTAAGTATGAACTTATTCTAAAATAAAAAAAGCCGGTGAGCCACCAACCACCGGTTTGTAGACACAAAGAATGTACCTTGGCACATTCTTGCAAATAAAAAAACGAACATTCCTTCTTTTGAATGTTCGTTCGATTATCATATAAATATTGTAATTGTAATGGAGGGACGGGCTGGTCCCTTTCAGCGCTCTCACGAGAACGCTGATAAGTTACGACCAGCTCATCAAGACTACAGTTGTACAGGCAGGCCAGTACTACTAAGCGGGAAAGTGTTGGAAGAGATTTCCCCTTCTCCCACTTGTAGATTGCCTGTGTGCTCACTGGTTCGCCAGCCTCCTCAAGCAGACCCGAAAGTCCCTCTCGAGTTAAGCTAAACTCCGTGCGCTTATTCTGCAATCTCACTCCGGTTGCAACAGGATCAACTCCCATAAGCCATGCTGTTTTCGGGTTGATGGTGATGGTAGATTTCTTCATATTATTTTCCTCCTAGGCTAATTGACGGTTACCAAAAAAGACCATACAAATATTCGCTTTTGGATGAAAATAATCCCTGCAACCTATATATAGAATAGCATGATTGCCGTTTCTTGTCAAAACAAATCATGCAAACTAAACCCGTGGTTATAAAAAATTTTGTGGTTTAGGAATGGAAGATTGGCGTTATTGTTAGGTAATGTACAACAGTATTGTTAGCAATAGAATGTAAATTTCTTGAATTTTGTTTCAATCTCTCATAGGTAATATACAACCCAGATGGTACTTTGCATAGCAGATTTACTCATTCTGATAAAGAGTTTCAATCCCTCATAGGTAATGTACAACAAAGAAAAAAGGAACATTAAACCTGGCAAACTTGGCTTGTTTCAATCCCTCATAGGTAATATACAACGAGATTGACTTTGAAAGAGTTATCGGTAAAACTACTTGTGTTAGAGTGTTTCAATCCCTCATAGGTAATATACAACAACAGTATTTCCGCCATTTCTAATTCTCATTATCCTCTAATCACCCATTTTTTGCAAGTTTTTTCTCAAAAAGTCGGTCAATCTCTTTTTCCAAATCACCCATTTTCCTTGATTTTACGGCATTTTTTAGAACTCACCAAATGCCCCCAGAGACTGACCGACTTTTTATTCTGTTACTATTGTGCGGATACCTATAGCAAACATTTCTTGCGCGATATAAGTGTCTCCTTTTTTTACCTTAACCCTGATATCCCGCAAGAAACTGCGCAATCAACTCAACGCACCCTTCCACATCTTTTTCATCTGCCACTTCTGCCGGCATATGCATATAGCGCAGCGGAATCGATACTAACACCATCGGAACACCCTGATTAGAAAAATGTATTTGATCTCCATCGGTGTAGGAAAGTCTGCTTGCCGCTTCTCTTTGCACAGAAATGCCTGCTTTCTTTGCACACTCTTCCATCTTTTCATTGAGTGCTTTTACCACAATCGGACTGTTACAAAGCACCGGTCCTTCTCCAAGGCATACCGTTCCCATCTCTGCCGGATCCATTCCACTGCAATCACTTGTATATGTAACATCTACCACAATTGCCATAGTTGGCCGAATTCTGGCACTGGTCCAATATGCTCCGGTCTTGGTTGTCTCTTCTCCTGTCGTGGAAGCTGCGTAAATTCCAACTTTACATCCCAACTCTTTTGCTCGTTTCAGTGCTTCCATGATAATGTAGACACCCAGTCTGTCATCTAACGCACGAGCAGTAAATTTTCCGTTTGCCAGTTTACGAATCGGTGTATCCGGTACGATTGGATCCCCTAGACTTACATAATTTAAAGCGTCTGCTTTATCTTTTGCTCCAATATCGATCAAAAACTGTTTCGTTCCGAGATTTTCATCTTTAAAGAGACTGCGATATGCTTCAACTACCCCATAAACTTCTCCGTTTTTGGTCTTAATTCTCACCTGGTGTCCCGGATAGGTCGCCGGCACGATTCCGCCTCGGTCAATCACCTGCAGTCTTCCATCTTCTCTAATATTGGAAATCATAAGCCCGATTTCATCTGCATGTGCTGAAAGCATGATTCTTACATCGCTGTCCGGATTTAAAATGCAAGTTACATTCTGCATTTCATCACGACGGATTTCATCTGCGTAATTTTTCATTTCTGCTTCTACAACTTCTTGTACCGGTTCTTCATAACCGGATACGGAAATACTGCTAAGAAGGTTCATTAAAAATGTTTCATTCATTTGGTTCATCTTCTCTCTCTAGTTTTCTACAACTTTTAATAGTTCCGAAAATGTAGCCAGATTATATGTTCCAAGTCCACATCCGACTGCATCTCCGATTGCCGCACAATCCATTTCTCCTGCAATTGCTGCCTTAAGCCCGGCTTCTGCATCTTCTACGACCAGACAGTACTTTGGTGCTTCTTCTATATATTCTGCTGCTTTTACAAACACTTCCGGATCCGGCTTTGATTTCGAAATGTTGTTTCCGTCCGAAATTGCATCAAAATATTCTCCAAGACCCAATTGTCCAAGAATGAATCTTGCATTCTTACTTGATGAGCCAATTGCAAGCTTGTGACCGCTTTCACGTAAGCCATCCAGAGTCTCTTTTACTTCGACCGATAAATCCGCCGGACTCATATTTTTCAAAAGTGCTTTATAAGTTTCGTTTTTCTTTGTAATCCAATGTTCTTTGTCAGCCTCGCTCATCTCTTTCTCATAACGCTCCAGGATAATCTCGAAACTTTCCATACGACTTACGCCTCTGAGTCGATTATTGATTGCTTCATCAAAATAGATTCCCAGTTCGTCTGCAACCGCTCTCCACGCTTCATAATGATACTGATCCGTATGACAGATTACTCCGTCTAAATCAAAGATTATCGCATTGTATTTCTTCATTTTTCGTTTCTCCTTCTGCTTCCGATAAGTTCGAAATAATGACTGCAATCAAGATAATGATACATCCGATTACCATACGCAGTGTGATTACTTCATGAAGAATAATGATAGAGAAAATCGTTCCAAAGACGGACTCCATTGAAAGCACAATTGCTGCTTTTGTCTCATCCACATATTTTTGACATGCTGTTTGCAATAAATAGCAAACAGTCGTACTTATTATACCTAAATATAAGACACTTAGCCATCCTTTTGTGGTAACTTGGAACTCCATTTCTCCAAAAATCACGAGTCATCTCCTACTTTAAGCCCCATAACAGAAAAAATACTCGGGCTTAAAGAGGAACCATGAAGCGCACGTTTTTCATAGTAAGTATAATTCTCTTTCATTATCTCTTCGTCAATTCCTCGCTCAGAAGATGCAGCAACATTACAACGTCTGCCTGCTTTGTAATCTGAGTCTCACTTGCCTTCTTGGTCTTAAGTACTTCCGGGCGCACCGGCCAGTCATTTTCATCGTATTTTTCAATTGTTACATTATCCAACTCAAAATAGCCCTCAAACTGTTCTAGCAACTTTGTGCCTTCTTTTCTTGGGAGATACATTTTCGCCTGTACTTCTCTCCAAGTCTCCATCTCACATTCTGTAAGCCCTGTTTTTTCAACCAATGTACGATAAGCATCGGTCTTTTCTTCTTTCATCGCAGTTAAAAGTGAAAGCACATATCTTAAATTCCATCTTGCAAGATAATTGGTATACAGATTGTTATTCACCGGCTCATGCCATTCATCCGGACCTGTTACTTGATTAATTTCATAGCGATCCTGTGCTTGATTGTATTCACAACGACTTGCCCAGAATCTTGCGGTCTCTGTCAATATTTCTGCGCCTTTGCTATAAAGGAACTCCATATCCTGCGTAATCTTTATATAATTGCAAATTCCATATGCCACTGCAGCGGTTACATGATGCTCATAGACTGCCACATAACAGCGATAGCAGGTTCCATCCGGTTCAATCGTCCAATCCGGGCACTGTTCTGTTCCGTCATCTGCGGACTCCCATGGATACTGCGCTCCTTTATAACCATTCTTGTGCGCATTTGCGCGTGCGGCATCTAAAAGGTGATATCTGTAATTCTCCAGGTTTTGTGCGGTCTTCGGGAACACCCATGCAAAGAATGGAAGCATAAACAGCTCGGTATCCCAGAATGCGTGTCCACCATACTCTTCTCCGGTTAAGAGTTTTGCTCCGACATTGACATGCTCATCGTGTTCATTTCCGGTACTCATCAAATGGAAAATATTAAACCGAATTGCCTGATTTAATTCCGCATCGCCTGTAATCTTAAGATCCGCATTTTCCCACATTTGCGCATACACAGCTTCATGCAATTTTAGTTCTTCTTCAAAACCGGTTTCAATAAACTGCTCTATTTCTTTTTCAACAGTTGTATGCAGTGCATAGGCCGGACATTCTCTTTCGGTATACATAGAAACATATTTTACAATTTCTACTTCTTTGCCTTCTTCGACATGAATATCTCCAAACTCCACGCATTGTTCGCCAAATCTACTCGTCATACGATTTCCAAGCACCGGTTTACCGTCTGCATACGCTTCGATTCGGCAGCCACAGCCTACATGCAAATGATTTTCTCTGGTTGCCACTTCAATATAACATCCATCTTTTGCCAATTTTTCATTTGCGGTCATATAAGTATGTTTTACTTTAAATCGTGGTGCATCATAGAAATTAATGATACTGCCATCAATAATACTTTCCACTTCAATGATTCCGCTATAGTTAAGCGGTGTTACATGCAGTTTGATTCCCATACGATGCACATTATTTCTGCTGACAAAACGGATTCCTTCAATAAGCGTTTCTCTGCCTTTTGAATCTCTTAAGTGTACTCTCTTTCCTAAGAATGCCCCTTTCATATCGAGTACTCTTGCAAACTCTACAATTTCACAGTCTTCAATTCCAATTAACTCTTTTTCTACATAAAGCTTGATTCCAAGCCAGTTCGGAAGGGTCGCAAGTTCTCTCATAAATGTCTCTGACTTATCAAATACTCCATTGATATAAAGATATGGCAGTGTGATTTTTGTGCCTTCTTCATGGCTGCCTCTGATTCCGAGGTAGCCATTGGAAAGTGCAAACAGACTCTCATATTTGAGATTTTCTTTTGCTTCATACTGCTCCTGCCAGATAAGCCATTCCTCATCATGTAATTTGCTTTTTAGATTTTCTGAAATTTTTTCTCTATTCATGTATGACTTTCCCCTTTTTGCAGTTTAATCGATATACTGTTTTCTTGCTTCTTCTATCTCTGTTCCATAGCTTACTTGCTGAAGTGTAAAAGCCATTGCAAAGCCCTGAAGTTTCACTTTATTTTCTTCTAACTGTTCTTCACCACAGCTGTTACTTCCAAGCCCGGAATGCAGATAATCCAAATGGATAATGACATGCTCCGCTTTTTCAATTTCAAACGGATGCTGTGCTTTTTCCAAACTTTCATCTGTATAATTTGCAAGATTTAAGCCCAATTTATTTTCTATCTTGCATAACAAACCATCTGTTTCATTGCCGATTCTAAACCATTTAACCTGCTCACGATGACCGTTTTCCTGTGGAAATACATAATCTGTCATCATTTGATCTACCGTACTTTCATAGATACCCATAACCGAAGCTGCCTTGCTGTCAATATAACTTTCTCCCGGACCCATTCCATACCACATGGTTTCCTGTAAAGCTTTATTTGCTTTCATCGTAATTCCAATGCGCGGTAAAAATGGCGGTTCCAGCTTGCCTCTTTGAACGGCTTTTCCCTGAAGTTCTACTTTCATCTGTCCGCAAGAATAGATTTCATAAGTATAATCACATTCAAATCCCCATGACTGGTTATAGCAGCTAAAGAATGTTTTGATTTGCACAGTCACTTTATCTGCTTCTTCCTGCCAATGTACAGATTCGGTCTCTTCTACCGGTTTTTGAATAAAATATTTATTCATCCAGTCTTCTTTTTTATACATATCATTGTCGATGGTCGCACGATATACGTTCATTCTCGGACCTTCACTCAGATATTCTTTTCCATTTGCTTCAAAAGAGAGCAGCTAAAAAGCACTCTTTTTCTGGTAAAACAATTTTTGTTTACCAAGTTAATATTTTTTCGATTTTTGCAAATAAAAAAACCATGAGTTTTTTCCTCATGGTCTCTTTATTTCTCAATTTATTATTTTACTGTTTTGACACTGTCACGCACATAGAGTTTCGTAGGAATCGATACTTTTACACAAATTTCTCTTCCCTGCATAATTCGCTCTTCCAAAAGTTTTACCGCATACTCTCCCATAAACTCCATATATAACCTCACTGTCGTAAGCGGCGGAACCATATACTTTGCAGTTGGAATATCGTTAAATCCAACAATACTGATATCATCCGGAATTTTAAGCCCCAGTTCATATGCGGCTCGATAGCTTCCTGCTGCCATCGAATCATTTGCAACAAATAATGCAGTTGGCATATTTCTTTCATTATAAAGTTCTTTTAATAACCGGTATCCGTATTTCGCATAGTAATCGCCAAATTTTGTATACTCCGGATGATACAAGCCTCTCTTCATTAGCGAATCCTGAAAACATTGCATTCGTGTATCTAAGATTTCATCGCCATTTTGGTTTACTCCACGACAGCCGATCATTCCGATCTTCGTATGCCCGCATTCCACCAGATACGATACAATTTCTTCTACCGCCTGACTATAATCTACTACAATTGAATCAAATTTCTTAGGGTTCGGATCTGCATCAATAAATACAACCGGACACTCCCATTTTTCTATGGACTCTATCATCTTTTTAGTAAATGTACCGGTACAGATCACTCCGTCAATGCCGCTAAGTACCTCTGGCTTGTCATCCAGTTTTACAATCTGCTTTATATGCCCTTCTTTTTCCAATTTTTTCTCAATTGCCAGACGAATACAAAGGTAGTACGGATCTTGAAGTTCTTCTTCCGGAGAATAGGAATAAAATACCCCAACCTTCAGCTTTTTTCTTCGTTTTTTCTGCGTACGAACTTCGTATTCTAATTCTTCTGCAATTTCAAAAATCTTTTGCTTTGTCTCTTCCTGTGCATTTAAGGTCTCATCATGATTTAACACTCTGGAAACCGTTGCAATTGAAACCCCCGCTTTTGTTGCTATATCCTTAATGGTCGCCATATCTTCCCTCTTTACTCTTTCTTTTTACTTTTCACTATCGTTTGTAACAACCATTATATCATATTTTTTCATAAAAGGAAGATTTTTTGATAAAATTTTTATAGTTTTACTGGGTTTTTGTTTATTTTTTTTTACTAATGAGTATTTATAGGGTCAGCGTAAGCAATTTCATCACAATTCGTTTTTTAACGGATATTCATATTTACTTTACTACGTGGTTTTATATCAGATAACTGTTTCACAACTTCATTTAACTATAAACCTGACAAAGTTCTCATTACCAAATCCACATCTTTATTTTCAAGTTCCTGAATAATATGCAAATATGTTTTCTGCGTTGTAGTCATGCTTGCATGTCCCAGTCTACGTGCTACACTGGCAATGGAAACCCCAGCAAACAATAATAAGGATGCATGTGTATGTCGAAGTCCATGAATAGAAATTTCTGAGATTCCACATTTTTTACAATGTCTGGTCAATACATCATTGACTGTAGAATTATAAATCTTTGTTTCTCCAACAAAAATAGGTTTATCTTCTGGAAGGTTTTTTGTAAGTTCTGAAAATTTTACAACAACCTGCCAGTCAATCTGGATTTTTCTTACTGATGATTTGTTTTTTGTAGGCAAAAATCCGCCCTCTCCCTTATAATCCCACGTTTTGCTTATCGACAACGTCTGTCTGGAAAAATCAAAATCAGCAGGAGTAATCGCCAGTGCTTCTGAAAAACGCATTCCCGTCTTTGCTACTAAAAGAATAAAACAATCCCAGTTTGGTTCAGCCTTAATATCAAGGTTGGCCATTAAGGTATGCAGTTCAAACTGATTTAAATATTTTATCTTTTTTACTTTCGGTGTTTTACCCTTAATAATAGCTTTTCTGGTAGGGTCTCTTTCAATCAAACCTTCATCTACCGCATCCAAGATTGCACCTTTCAACTGATGATGAAAATCCAGTGTAGTCTGTCTTTCATGTTCCTTTGCATAATCATTCAGAAGTTGCTGATATGCTGTTCTGGTCAATTCTGACACTCTCAGTTTTGGCACTAATTTTTCTACCCACTTCTGAGTCATCAAATATTTTGCCATAGTTGCTTCTCTGATTGCACCTTTTTTATACACTTCAATCCACTGTGCATAATATTCGTAAAAAAATACATTGCTATTTGCACTATTTGACATAAGCATCCTCCATTTCTGAAATCGCTTACGCTGATATCATACATTCTTTTACGCTCACATAAGAAGCGGTTTGATTTCCTCGTTCAAAGTTTTTTTCAGTTCTGCCATCATTCTGGCATAATATTTATATCTTGGCAATACCTTTTCCTGAGATTCTTTATATTTTGTATAATTAACTGTATTTTTAATCACACTCTCATTAGGAATCTGTCCATTTCTATAATGAATTGCTGCATACATTACATCCGTTTTTGATGCATACCATGTATTACAAAAATCAGAAATAACTTTATCTATACAATCTTGTTTCATGTTTTCAACGATGTTAAGAATTGACTGTCCTCTGTATTTTGTCCCATCTTTCTCGATATCAACAATCAGATTCTCCATAATATCTGCAACTTTTTCATTATCCTTACGCAATTCACTAATATACTGTTTTGCTTCACTTAATTTTTTCTGACGTTCTTCTGGTGTAATCTCTTCTTCCTCTTCATCTGGTGTGACAATATTTTGAATCAAATTGATAATATATTCATAATCAATTTTCGTATTACTATAAGCCATCAATTCATAATCTGAATCCACCTGTGTTCCGTCCCCATCATCTCCAGGCTCTTTTTCTTCACGAATTTCTTCCATTACATTTTTATAATGGCCTACATAATCTTCATATTCTTTTTCTGTAATTCCATATTCTTCAAGCATGCTATCATTGTACCTTGTAAAAGATTTTACCTGTGCAAAAAGGCTGTCAAAAATCTGAAACATTTTTGCAAATGTCTTTTTCTCTTTTATTGACATCTCCGGAATATCAGAAGGATTTTGCGCACAGACTTTTAATGCTGAAAGTGCTTTTCTAAATGCAGGTTCTACTTCATTCCATTCCGCTAAAATTGCGATCCCTGTACTTCCCGCCGAATACAATTTCACAGCATCATCCACACACTTCTTAAATAAAGTCGGTGCTTGAAATGTCACAATTTGACCATAAGTTTTGTTCTTATCATAAATACGATTTGTTCTTGAAAATGCCTGAATCAAATCATGAGGTCCCATAGGTTGTCGGTCAATGAAAATTGTAGACATACATGGAGCGTCAAACCCTGTCAGCAAACGGTCTACTACAATTACCAAATCCAACTGCTCACTTCTTCGCTTAAATTTCGCCTCTTTTCTTGCCAAACGTTTATTTAAATTTCCATTATATCCCTGTATTTGTGATAACTCATATTTCGTACCAAACATTTTATTATAATCATCCAAGGATTTTTGCATTTTTTCCTGATTCGCATGAGAGCCTTCTTCATTTTCCGTTACAGAATAAGTGATTGCAAACTTAGGAAAATCTGGTAAAACCTGCTTGATTTTTTCATCAATTACAAGAGATGTTTCTCCATTCTTTACCTTAGCCAATAATTCATAATACTTCTGCGCTCTCTGAATTGAACTAGTCGTAAGAAGTCCTTCATAAGTCATTCCTTTTCCATTTTGAAACCCTAATTTATGATAAGACTTATTTAAAATCACTTCCAGAACCTTCAACATATAGGCTTCACTTTCATATATACTATCATCTGTTTCATCTGGCATATTTTTCGGTCCATTATGTTCCACCTGAAATCCAAGTACCGCTTTATCATGAATTGCATTCTGTATCGTATAACGATGGAGGCGCTTTCCGTATAATTCTTCTGTGGTTCTCGGCAAATCTCCCATCTGTGGATATGGGTTTTCAGCAAAACGTGGAGTTCCTGTAAAACCATACCATAACGCCCTTCCAAAGAATCGTTCTAATTCCCGCTTTGTTTTCGGTGTAACTGCTCTGTGACATTCATCCACAACAAATGCGATTTTCAAATTTTTGATTTTATTATAATCCGATGTGCCTCCCTCTAACCTTTTATCAATTAGAATCTGCATCTTCTGAATTGTTGTTACAATCACCTGTCTATCATCTGATTTTAATTTCTTTTTAAGGTCATTTACATTATCTGTCTCATCCACATCCACCAAATCATTGTTTGCATAGGCTTGAAATGCCATTGTTGTCTGAGTATCAAGGTCTTTCCTGTCAATCAGAAAAATTGCCTTATCAATAGCCGGAATATCCATAAGAAGATTTCTTGTTGCTTTATAAGAAGTTAAGGTTTTTCCAGAACCAGTTGTATGCCATACAAATCCTGACTTTCCGACTTTAGAAGCTTCTCGTATAGATTCAATGGCATGAATCTGATATGGTCTAAGCAAAATCAAACGCTTTGCGTCCTCATCTAAAACAGTATATCTGGCAATCATCTCATGTGCTTCAGGAATACGAAGTACACTTTTTGCAAAACTAAGATAATCCGAAACTGGATTATTTTCCCTGTCTACCCAGCCACTCATAAATTTAGGATTTAATTCTGCATCACTGGCCGCTGCAAAATATCTGGTGTCTACCCCATTACTAACCACAAACATCTGTACAGCAGAAAAAATACCGGTAAACTTTCCCTCTCCAATATACTTTTTAATTTGCCAGAACCCATCCATATAAGAATGTTGCTTATTTTTCAATTCAATATGTATCATAGGAAGTCCGTTTATCAACAATGTCACATCAAATCTTCTGTCTCTTGCCACAACTTCTGTATCCGTTTTCGATTTTAATGCGCTATACTGATTAATCACTTCATAGACACTGGTTCCACCTGCAATATGCTCATGGTTCATTACTACCAGATGCAACCGTTCTGTATCTCTTTGTACATGAACCTGAACCTTTCCATTCTCACCAACCAGCCATTCACCTGCTTTGTAAAAAGAAGAGAACTGTAACTGGTTCTTTACTTGTTCAAATTCAGAATCGGATAAACGTTCTCCATTCAGCCTGTCTTTATTATTCTGTTCCAGAATATATCTGAAATTTGCCCATAAATCCTCTTCTGTTTTTAAATCATCCCGATAAGTCCATTGAGACTCCCCATAAACTAATTGCTCTATTAGTTTTTGTTCTATTACTGACTCTAATTCTGGCATAGATTCCTTCTCCTTTATTGTTATTATCACTATTTCGACGTATCTTAAATAAACAAGCTTATGATGATTATAAGTAATGGCAATTTCTAAGTAACCAAAATACTCCATATCGATATCGTAAGTTGTTCCGATATGTAAATTGATTTTAATTTTCACACATATAATACACGACTTATGATGATTATAAGTGAAATCGGGTAGGTTGGCAATGGGTGAAGGCTTATGATGGTGAAGAGTGATGAGGCGGTCGATGTTACGGAAATATGTTCCGATTTTGGTCTGTTCTTCCTTTTTGGGAACTTTAATTTCAAATTCTGCATATTCCTGTGCATTTACTCCGGGCTGTCCAGAACGTTGAGAAGTCACAGCAATATACTTGTTATATCTGTCTGTCAAGGTATTCTGAAATACAAATTCCGCATCATATTCTTCTTTAATTCTTGCTCGAATCAAGAATCCTGCATAGTAAACTAATCCATCAGAATTCTTGTAAATATAAGATTTTCCGACACTTGCACCTGTTCTTGCAAATAGAATATCTCCTTCAGTTAATTTATAATTATCTGCACCAGTTAACTCAATATCCGGGGAAGTAAGATTGTCTGTTAAAAACTCATGTGTGTTATCGTCAATATCTGTAATTCTAATATATTTATTTTCTCCATCATATTCTTTCGCTGCTGCATTCAATCCGTATTCAAAAGAAGATGCAAGTTCCCCCAACTTACGCTGTTCCCACTCAAAAGCCATAAACTTATTTAAATTACATGGATTACGCTGGTGAAGAGTGATGAGGCGGTCGAAGCTTCTGAAATAGTCTCCAATTTTCTTCTGTTCTTCAAATCCAGGGCATGAAATAGGGATTTTTTTACATGTTTCCTTATTAAGTTTTGGCATTGCCATTCCTGTATTGTATTGTGTATAGTCTTTTCGTTCTAATGAATTGCAAATAAAATTATTTTCATTTTCTTGCTTTGTACGAAGAACATGAGCATGGTTATTTACCCAGTATTTTCCGCATGCTAAAAAGCATACCGGATAATTTCTGTCTGTAATATTGGCACCATCTTCACTTAACAATATCAACTCTTCATCAAACAAATATCCATCTACATAGTCAACAATTCCAGAGGCTCCATAATATGGATAAGGACCAGGAATGCGTTTTGCACCTTCTAAAGGTTTTCGCATTGTATCAAGAAATTCAACTACATCCCCCAACTTCCGCTGTTCCCACTCAAAAGCCATAAACTTATTTAAATTACATGGTTTACGCTGGTGAAGAGTGATGAGGTCATCGAGGTTAGAGAAATACTCCACTATTTTGTTCTGTTCCGCCTTTGCAGGAAATGGAACAACCAGATTTTTTATCTCCTCATTGTGAATATGAACAACCGATTTCCCCTGTGCTTTTTTCGCTAGCTCTCGTTGTGAATTTCCATGTGAAATAGAAATTGCCAAAAACGCTGAATTAATATCTTCATTGGGACTTACAACATTTAAATCTCCACCAAGTATAACCCCTGATTTATCAACGGTTGCAGCTCTTGCGATGTCTTCTGCCGTTTCTCCTGATGCAGGAACAATAACTTCTCCGCCTTTGCTATATACAGAACCGTCTTTTGCTTCTACATAAGTGTCTACTTCTGAAATACTGGTTTCGTATTTAGTATATAATCTTCCGTACAGAATAATCGGTGTTCCAGACTCGATTAAATCACCTTTTGAATAGCCACTTCCCTTACTAAATTCAGCTATATCCCCCAACTTACGCTGTTCCCAAACACAAAGATATTTTATCCGTTTTTCTGTCAAATACCTTCTAATTATCTTTGTTATGATTAAGTATACTTACAAAATATCTGACAATTTTTGAAATTTTAAAATTAGCACTTACGATACATATCATCACAAGTGCTAATCTATTTCTTAATTCTTCATTCTTATTTCTGACTTAATAACTTTTCTGACTTTTTATTCTAATTTTCTATAAAATAATCTATACAAACATATTCTGAAGCATAAATTTCTTTATACTCTTCAATTTATCGCACTTCCGTTGGTGAAGAGTGATGAGGCGATCAAGTGACTGAAAATAATCGCCAATCTTTCCCTGTTCTTCCACAGATTTAGGATAAATAATGTCTGTATCCTGCATAGCAGATTTTGAAATTGATGTAACCTTGATTCCTTGCATCAAAGGTATCAACTGATTGTGATATGCACTGGAATTTAGATAATATCCCAAATATCCAGAAGCAAATTTTTCTACTGGTCTATATGGAATAGTATGTAATCCAGATAACACAATCTCATCATCTAATCCTGCTATTTCACTACATTTTCCAACAGTTGTATCCTCTGCTGTATCCGCAACAATTACATCTCCATTTTGCAAAAATGATGCTTTATATTTTAATAAAACGCTCTCATCTGAAATCATTGGAAGCTTTTCTTTGCTTACATCCAAGACCTCTCCAAACTTAATCAGTATATCACCATAGTGAACGTTCTTTGCGACTCCTGTCTCATTCGATAAATCAGCTCTGGAAAGTGTATTATTCTGCAGGCTAATTAGTATATCCCTCAACTTCCGCTGTTCCCAAACACAAAGATATTTTATCCGTTTTTCTGTCAAATACCTTCTAATTATCTTTGTTATGATTAAGTATACTTACAAAATATCTGACAATTTTTGAAATTTTAAAATTAGCACTTACGATACATATCATCACAAGTGCTAATCTATTTCTTAATTCTTCATTCTTATTTCTGACTTAATAACTTTTCTGACTTTTTATTCTAATTTTCTATAAAATAATCTATACAAACATATTCTGAAGCATAAATTTCTTTATACTCTTCAATTTATCGCACTTCCGTTGGTGAAGAGTGATGAGGCGATCAAGTGACTGAAAATAATCGCCAATCTTTCCCTGTTCTTCCACAGATTTAGGATAAATAATGTCTGTATCCTGCATAGCAGATTTTGAAATTGATGTAACCTTGATTCCTTGCATCAAAGGTATCAACTGATTGTGATATGCACTGGAATTTAGATAATATCCCAAATATCCAGAAGCAAATTTTTCTACTGGTCTATATGGAATAGTATGTAATCCAGATAACACAATCTCATCATCTAATCCTGCTATTTCACTACATTTTCCAACAGTTGTATCCTCTGCTGTATCCGCAACAATTACATCTCCATTTTGCAAAAATGATGCTTTATATTTTAATAAAACGCTCTCATCTGAAATCATTGGAAGCTTTTCTTTGCTTACATCCAAGACCTCTCCAAACTTAATCAGTATATCACCATAGTGAACGTTCTTTGCGACTCCTGTCTCATTCGATAAATCAGCTCTGGAAAGTGTATTATTCTGCAGGCTAATTAGTATATCCCTCAACTTCCGCTGTTCCCACTCGCCAGTAAAACCTTCAAATCTAATTTCCGGAATTTTCTGGCCATTTTGCGGAAACATTTTTTGAAGCATATATTTTTTTAAAATTTTCATTTCCTCACACTTGCACTGGTGAAGAGTGATGAGGCGGTCGAAAACCTCTAAATACCTTCCTATTTTCTTCTGTTCTTTATAGGACGGCAAGCAAATTATACTATTATCAAACTCTTTTTGCCCCAACGTTTTATTTCGCCCTGCTCCTCCTGGAGAAGCCATTTCCAATATATACTTACCTTTATGTGTTATAAAAAATTTTGTAATATAATCTAAATCCGCCACATTTTCTTTTGGTTTATACATTGGAAATCTATGCGAAGCTATCATTCCCAACTCTTTTTCAGTTGTTTTGGCAACCGCTCTTTCCCACGCAAATACTATGTTTAAAATAAAGCTGTTTGGCTCCACCCAAAATACTCGCTTATTTCCAAGTCCTTCACCAGCTATCTCATCTTTATAAAATAAACCCTTTCCATGTGAACGTATACCAATTTCACGATATACCTCTCCAGCTTCCACATCAACTGCTTTCGCAACTCTATCAAAAATATCTTTGCACTTCCGCTGTTCCCACTCGTCATTATATCCTTTAAATCTAATCTTCGGTTTTCCCACAACTACTCCTCCATTCTACCAATCAAACCATTCAACAATCCCATAGTTGTTTCATCCGTTGACGTCAATTCTTTAAGTAATGACAAAAATTCTCCTTGAACTTGTTCAAGTTCTTCATCTGTTTTCTGCATTTCAGATAACAATTCTTTTAAATCAACCTCTTCTTCTTTTTCAAAATTATCAACATATCGAGGAATATTAAGATTAAAATCATTTTTTTCGATATCTTCAAAACTGGCAAGAAAGGCTTCCTTTTCTACTGTTTCTCTTTTGCTATATAAATCTATTACCTCATTAATATGCTCATCTGTCATTTCATTCTGCTTTTTACCTTTATTAAACTTCTTTGAGGCATCAATAAACAGAACATCTCTTCCATCTCTATGTTTTTTCAGTACAATAATGCAGGTTGGAATGGATGTATTGTAAAATAAGTTTGCCGGCAGTCCAATTACTGCATAGATATTTCCAGAGCGAAGCAGTTTTTCCCTGATTTTTCCTTCTGCTGCGCCACGGAACAGCACTCCATGTGGTAATACAATAGCCATCGTTCCGTTATTTTTCAAATGATACAGACCATGAAGCAAAAATGCATAATCCGCCTTTGATTTTGGAGCTAAAACTCCATAATCACTGAATCTTTCATCCTGCAAAAATCCTGCTGCTGCACTCCATTTTGCTGAATATGGTGGATTCATAAGAACCATATTAAAATCCGTTTCTTCATCTGTAGGCCAATCTCCATCCAATGTATCACCATTTCTCAAATTTTGGTTTTCTGCAACAATTCCATGAAGAAACATATTCATTCTCGCCAAATTATAAGTAGATGTATTTAATTCTTGTCCATAATATTTTATATATTCAGGATATGTCGCATATTTCTTTACATTAAGCAGTAGAGAACCGGAACCCATACAAGGGTCATATACAGACAATCCTCTTTTTTCTTCCTGTCCTGCTATTGCAATTTTTGTTAAAATTTTTGATACTGCCTGAGGTGTATAGAATTCTCCTGCTTTCTTTCCTGTCTCAGATGCAAACTGTCCAATTAAATATTCATAAGCATTTCCAAGTATCTCTGCATCAGAGTTTAATAAATCTGCTTTGTCAATTTCTTTAATCAAATTTGCAACTGTATCACTCTGTCTCTGGTCTCCAGTTCCAAGACGATTTGAATACAAATCAATATCTGTAAATAAATCTGCAAATATTGGATCACTTTGTTCAATATTATTAAATCCTTTTTGAAGTTGTTCTCGATTAAAAGAATTATTTCTTGCTGCATCCGCAAAATAAGTGTAAGTAAGCTCTGGTTCAATGACATAATGACACTCATTTTTCATTTCTTCTTTTAATTCTTGGGCATCTTCTCCCTTTAGTTCTTCTATATACACGTCTAATGCCTCTTTTAAAGTTTGAGGTTTTCCATCGCAAATCATATCATATACTTTGATAAGAAAAGAATCTGACAAATATTTATAAAAAACAATTCCCAGCAAATAATCTTTATACTCATTCGCATCCATCTTTGAACGCAATATATCTGCTCCACTCCACAATACACTAATTAAATCTTTACTGTTTTCTGTTTCAGCCATCTTGTAGTTCCTCCAATTTTCAATAATAATGCAAGCATACCATACATAACGATAATTTTTCTGAAATCTTTTTTCAAAAATCAATGATACATTCGTTCGTATTTCATTTGCTATTGTATCTTACGTATTATCTTGCGTACTAACTTCCGCACTATCTTCTTTTAATACTTAATTCTAAAATAATCCAAATACGCTTTATATCTATCCTGTGCGGTCAGACAAGTATCCATCAAATACCCTTTTTCATTATTCCATTCTTTCAGACCACGATAGTAAAACATCTTCAGATTATCTTCAATAATAAACGGAACAATATTATATTTTAAACATTCTTTAAACATAATTAATCGTCCTACACGCCCATTACCATCAGGCGATACCACATTGAGACCCCGCAAGAAAACGATAGTTAATTTCCACTCTTTGCTTACGATCTTTGCCGGTTCCCTCTGCCTGATATACATAAATACTATCAATCAGCTCCACCAGCATAGAACGGTTCAGTTCTGTTACTGTTTCATACTTACGAATTGTTTCCAAAAATTGATTGGTACTCTGTGTTTTCTTTTCTTCCGCTCTGATTTTAGTTCTTAATTCGTCTCTTTTTTGAGCAAGTTCTTTCTGCTCACTTTCATAAGCTGAGGACATCTTTTCAAAGCGTTCATCAGAAATCTTACCGAGTGCATTCTGCTCAAAGAGCTTCATAATCACACTATCAATTTCTGCAATCCGTTTTTCTGCTACTTCCAAGTCTTTCTCGAACTGTTTGATTTTCTTACTGCCGCCTTTTTCGCTCAATTCGTGCATTTCCTGTATAAACTGATCTCCTAAGGCTTCCATATTCTTAATATGCTTTTGAATATCACTCATAACAATCTGTTGCAACGCCTCATAAGAAATGGCATGGGTTGTACAAAGATTGCTATTCCTTACATAAGTTCTGCAGCGAAAGCGAGGCTCCCTTCCATTTGGATTAGAAAACGCCATGTTGCGACCACAATCCGGGCATTTCACAAGACCCACAAATATATTAGGACGTCCTGTTTTATTCGGCTGTTTTTTTACACTGATGAATTTCTGCACCAGTTCAAAGGTTTCTTCATCAATGATCGCTTCGTGGGTGTTCCGTACTATGATCCATTCTTCTTTCGGAACTGCAACCGGCTTCTTATTCTTAAATGATTTGGTCTGTGTCTTATGAGAAACCATATGTCCCAGGTACACTTGATTCTCCAAAATCATCTTCACATTCTTTGCTACCCAATCCGTTGGAAACTTAAATCCTGTACTTGTTTCCAGAGTGCCGTTCTTCATTGCCCTGTATGCTCTCGGAATCAGAACACCATCCTCGCACAAGGTTCTCGCAATCTGATGAACGCTGTTGCCCTGTTTCGATAATTCAAAAATTCGTTTGACAATAGGTGCTGTATCAGGATCAACCAATAGCTTTCTTTTGTTCTCTGGGTCCACCACATAACCATAAGGTGCAAATGAACCGCAGAACCCACCACTCAATGCTGTTGTCTTTTTTACGCTTCGGATTTTCTTTGATGTATCACGAGCATAATACTCATTCATAATAGATTTAAACGGCATCATCTCGTTTTCATCAAATCTTGTATCGACATCATCATTCAAAGCAATAAACAAAATATCATTATTAGGAAAGATTTCTTCCACATAATACATGAACATGGCATTGTTACGTCCAAAACGTGACATATCCTTTACCATGATACCGCTCGGTTCCGGATCGTCCATAGCATCTTTAATCATACGGTTCAGATCCGGCCGGTTGAAGGTGGTTCCAGAATAACCATCGTCCACATATTCGCCTATCACTTCAAATCCTTTTTCCTTAGCATTGTACCTTAACATCTGCAACTGATTGGTAATGCTGTTGCTTTCCTTATCCGCATCCCCATCGTCTTTCGATAAACGTGCATATAATCTAACTCTTAGTTTTGTCTGCTGTTTTAACATTTCTGCTCCTTTCCAACAGCAAACAAACTGCTTTGTACTTTATAATTATAACACGTTTAAGCACTCTTTTCAGCAATTTGCTCTACTGTTTTTTTCAATCAACGGGTATTGTTTTCCTGCTCAATTTCTTTCTGGATCAGTCGTTTAATTAAATACTCCAACTGAACCGTACCGGAAAAAACGGAAGTTACATAAAACGTTGTATTCCCAATTTGGACTGCATTCTCCTGTTTAGGATTTTCCATGTGCTCACCTCATTTCTAGGCAACAAAAAAACACCATCACTGGTGTTTTTTTGCTCCTATATATTTACAATTCTTCGTGCATATACTCCGCTTTTTAAATCTATCTCTGCATAAACCATACTACTATCGCCAAACTCTGTCTGCCCTGGCTGAATACAGGTTGTAGTACCTATCTGATTCATCCATGATCCTTTTTCTGTATCAGGACTTTCGTGAATATGCCCGTGCAGAGAAAGTAACGGCTGTTTGGCTTTAAGGAACTCATAAATATCTACTGATCCTATATCCAAATCCTGATATAGAAGCTGTCCCAAACGCAATCCGGCAGGAGGCATGTGCATAACATATACCGTTTTCTTCGGACTCTCCGGTTCAGGCAGTTCTTTCAAAATTCCACACATCAATGGAAGTTCTGTTTTGGAATACTCCAACCAGTCAAAAATTCTGTCATAACCATATTCATTCGATATACCGGCAAAAAAGCTAAGTTGTCTTTGGGGAATATAATCTGTCTCTGTAACAACTCGATCCTTACATCCAAAGGGATGATCCAAAATCTGATTCATTCCAATAAATTCATATTCGTCAATGCGGATTTTTTTACCTGCTATATTATGAACATTTGCGAATCCCCCACAAGTCTGTTCAAAAAGATTATCCACAGATAGCAAATCGTCATTCCCCAGCATATTAAGGTATGTAATGTTATGTTCTTGCAATATGGAAAAGTAATTACTTAGAAATCCTTTGATAAATAACGGTTGTTCTGTATGTCTTTCTCCCAATTTTGGAAGCATATCTCCACCATTCACAATAACTCTGATCTCTTGTTTCATAGCTATTTCTAATGATTTTCTGTATTTATTTTTATCTCCATGCAGGTCTGTAACATAAAGTATTTTCATGCTGTATCTCACTCCTTATATCCTTTAAGCATTTGCATCTTGATTGATTATAACACACAGCAACAATACTTTCAGCAGTTTCCGCCGCTATGTTTTCCACCTGTAGTATAGATCACTTTCTTCCCACATTTTTATATCTTATCATCAAAACCACATGAATAGGTCGGATCTATGGTTATTGCACACATAAATCCGGCCCATTATATCTGATTTCGATTTTACTGCCGTATTTGCCA